>OCLD01000125.1_pt1 | contig 19613 bp, 17 predicted proteins | sample 1495911 | NCBI WGS metagenome assembly OCLD01 (sample SAMN03418271, study PRJEB22391) | human gut metagenome | biome: human-gut; feature: organic feature; material: feces | host: Homo sapiens | place: Tanzania | collected 2013-01
CTTGACAGCATTTTTATACGTGGCAGTTAGCGCACAGAATTTTTGGGATGAGTTCCGGGCTAAAAGCATTGATGTGGAAGGTGTGAAGATCGGCCAGAAGATGACTTACGACAAGTTCGTGGCTAAATTCGGGAAGCCGGACAGATATGAGCAAAAGGATGTCGGAGAATCCGGCTGCCCTAGTATAGCCGAGTATTATGATGTTGGCGGAAACTTCTTTTCTTGTAGAAACAATGGCGTTTTTGGTACATTCGTATTGGATGACAATCGTTATGCCGCTCTGACATTGTGGATTCCAGGTGGCATCCGTGTGGGCGACAAACTGTCGAGTTTGGACAACTTTAAGTATGGAAAGCCCAAGGTCGCGTCATGGCTTGAGCCGAAAGATGGTTTTGTCACATATACGTTGTTTTATGATTATCTGGATGATCTGGTGTTCCTCTCGGTAAAGGATGGCATAATTTGCTCCATAAGCTATTCGGATCCAATATGATTTAGATAAAAGATGAGTGTATATAGAACTTTACAATCAGGTGAATAAAACATGAATATATTTAAAACGATAGTGACAATATGTGCAGTTGCGTTTTTGTACGTGACGGTTAGTGCGCAGGACTTCTATGATGAGTTCAGGGCTAAAAGCATTGATGTGGAAGGTATGAAGATTGGCCAGAAGATGACCTACGACCAGTTTGTGGCGAAGTTCGGGATACCAGACAGATATGAACAAAACGAACTTGGAGATCCGGGTAGCCCTTGTCTTGATGAATACTATTGGGTAGGAAAAAATTTTTTATCATTTACGGAGAATGGTACATTCTGTGAATTCTTTTTAAGAGATGATAGATTTTCTGCTCTAACTCTGTGGATTTCTGGTGGCATTCGTGTTGGTGACAAGCTTTCGAAACTTGATAATTTCAAATACGGAAGGCCTAAAGTGGCATCTTGGCTTGAACCTCATAATGGTCTTGTGGAATATGTTCTATTCTATGACTATTTGGATGATTTGGTTTTTCTGTCCGTGAAAGATGGTGTGATTCAAATTATACACTATTCTTCTTCGATGTAGAATGACAAAAAGAAGAGACATATTGAGAAAGGTGTTGGTAATTTGCTTGTTGGCGTTGCCCGCTGTTACGATGATCGCTCAGGACTTCTATGATGAGTTCCGGGCTAAAAGCATTGATGTGGAAGGTGTGAAGACTGGTCAGAAGATGACCTACGATCAGTTCGTGACGAAGTTCGGGAAACCAACGGAATATATTCAAAGTGATTCTGATTCTGGAGAAGAAGGTACCCCTACAACTGATGAATATTACAGAGTTGGGAAGGATGTGTTTTATTTTAGGAATAATGGGAGTTTTTGTGGATTTTCCATAAAGGACAAAAGGTTATCAGTTCTGACATTGTGGATTTCTGGAGGTGTTCGTGTGGGCGACAAACTGTCGAGTCTGGACAACTTTAAGTATGGGAAACCCAAGGTCGCATCTTGGCTCGAGCCGAAAGATGGTGTTGTCAAATATACACTGTTTTATAATTATTTGGATGGCCTTGTGTTCCTCTCGGTAAAGAATGGCATAATCTGTTCCATAAGTTATTCCGATCCAATATGATTTTGGGGAACATATGAGTTTATATGAGACATTCATGGTCTGACAGAAAGGGAAGATTAATGTGTTTATGAAGAAAATGGCAATATGTTTGGCTGCACTTTTATATATGGCAGTCAACGCTCAGGATTTTTATGATGAGTTCAGGGCTAAAAGCATTGATGTGGAGGGTGTGAAGATTGATCAGAAGATGACTTACGGCCAGTTTGTGGCGAAGTTCGGGAAGCCAGATCGATATAAACAGGATAAATCAGAAGGAGATGGCTACTCTTACTTAGATGAATATTATTGGGTAGGGAAGAACTCTTTTTCATTCATAAATAATGGCACATTTAATGAATTCTTTTTAATGGACGATCGATTTGCCGCTCTGACATTGTGGATTCCAGGTGGCATCCGTGTGGGCGACAAACTGTCGAGTTTGGACAACTTTAAGTATGGAAAGCCCAAGGTCGCGTCATGGCTTGAGCCGAAAGATGGTTTTGTCACATATACGTTGTTTTATGATTATCTGGATGATCTGGTGTTCCTCTCGGTAAAGGATGGCATAATTTGCTCCATAAGCTATTCGGATCCAATATGATTTAGATAAAAGATGAGTGTATATAGAACTTTACAATCAGGTGAATAAAACATGAATATATTTAAAACGATAGTGACAATATGTGCAGTTGCGTTTTTATACGTGACGGTTAGTGCGCAGGACTTCTATGATGAGTTCAGGGCAAAAAGCATTGATGTGGAAGGAGTGAAGATTGGTCAGAAGATGACTTACGACCAGTTTGTGGCGAAGTTCGGGAAACCAACGGAATATACCCAAAGTGATTCCGGAGAAGGTGGGGAGTCGAGTATTGACGAATATTATAAAGTTGGTCAAGACGTTTTCTATTTTCAGGATAACGGGGCTTTTAGTGGCTTTTCCATAAATGAGAATAAGTTTTCAGTCCTTACTTTGTGGATAACTGACGGGATACGCGTTGGAGATAAACTGTCAAAATTGGATAACTTCAAATATGGTAAACCCAAAGTGGCATCTTGGCTGAAACCAGAGAATGGCTTTGTTGAATATGCCATATTCTATAATCATTTGGATGCTTTTGTGTATTTGTCAGTAAAGGATGGCATAATTCATAACATTCGGTATTCTGATCCAATATAGAATATGTTTAGGAAGATAGTGATAATATGCGTGACAGCATTTTTGTACGTGACAGTCAACGCTCAGGATTTTTATGATGAGTTCAGGGCTAAAAGCATTGATGTGGAGGGTGTGAAGATAGGTCAAGTGTTGGATTATTCGCAATTTGTTGCCAAATTTGGATTGCCCGATAAGTATGAGAAGCAGAGTTCCAATGGCGGTGATTACGAAGTTACTGAAACTTACAAAAAAGGTAAGTGCTATTTTGAGTTTTGCAATGGTGGCTATTTCTGCGGTTTTACTCTTTCTGACAATTCGTTTTCTGCATTGACATTCCTTATTAAAGGAGGAATTAAAGTGGGTGATAAATTGTCAAAATTAGATGATTTTACGTACGGAAAACCTATTGTCGCAGAATGGCTTAAGCCTTTTAGCTACTATATTCCATATGTTTTATTTCCAGAGCAAGACGGTAAGGTGTTTCTGTTTGTGCGCAAAGGAATAATCGAGAAAATCTCATATTCTGATCCAACATAGAATGGAGATTGTTAAAACACAAAAACTATTGAGTAGTGTCCTGAATGCCAATGCCCAAAAAATCAAGGTCGATAGTCAACTTGACAGCGTCTGGACTCCAGAGGGGAATGCGTGGTTCATGGCGGGATACAAGGATCAGATGGTGTCGTACTGTGTGGGATACAAAAATGGGAAGCGACAGGATTTCATCAAGATCATAAGGCCTAAATGATGATGACGTTGAGATTGTCAGCCATCCTTCGTCCGAGTGAAACCTACACCAGCCACTGCGTCTTCGCCTTCAGTGTGAGATAAATATAGGTTGCCGGTCAACCGAGAGGTGTCATGATCCTCTTGGTTGACTAGCTTACAGTTTCCGGATGACATTGAGGCCGTCGCGGAGGGGGAGGAGAACGGACTCTACACGGGGGTCGTTGACTATGAGGTCATTGAAGGCGATGATGCCTTGGGTCTGCTTGTCTTTCGGGACTGGATCCTGCCATAGTTTTCCATCCCAAAGGACATCGTCGGCGAGAATGAGGCCACCAGACTTCACAAGATCGAAGGCCAGATTGTAGTAGGTGACATATTCACGTTTGTTGGCATCCATGTAAACAATGTCGTAGGGGCCTTCCAGTGTGGAAAGGGTCTCGCGGGCGTCGCCGATGTGCAGGGTGATCTTGTCCGCCACCCCGGCCCTTGACCAGCCTTCGCGCATCAGATCCTCCAATTCGTCGTTGATCTCAAGGGTGTCGATGTGGCCGTCCTCCGGAAGTCCGTAGGCCATGCAGGTGGCGGAATAGCCGGTGAACGCGCCGATCTCAAGGATGCGTTTCGCCTTCGAGATCTCCACCAGCATTGTCAGCAGGCGACCCTGGACCGCCCCCGACAGCATCCGAGGGTAGTTCGTGTGGATGTTGGTCTGTTTCTCGATCCAGTCCAGGGCCTCGCTCTGGCGTGAGGAATGTTCTCTAAGATATTTGTCTGCCGGAGATTCCATATTCATAAGATTTGTGGCCGCACCTTGCCTACAGGAAAATCAGGGAAGAGGTGCTTTCAGGGTTGAATATTCTCAAAGCTGCGTTCCTTATGCCTTCGGAGGTCACCGCCTCGATCGCCTCAATGTTCTGCCTGTCCGTGAATATGGTTCCCAACGACACGAGGCTTTTCCCCATCGAGAGGCACTGGGACTCACCGTTGTCGGAGCTGATGGCGAGCTGGCCGAGGAACTGCTTTTTCGCTGCCTTCAGCTTGACGGAGGAATATTCCTCGTCCTGCATCTTCCGGATAACCTTCCAGATCGCATCCAGACATTTTTCCAAGTTGCCTCGCTCGCACCCGAGACTGATTGTCATTATGCCTGATTCTGTGTACTGTGAATATGACGACTCGACACCGTAAACCCATCCGTTTTTCTCCCGTAATAGGCTGTTCAGCAGGGAATTGGATGCCGGCCCGCCGATGATGTTGCTCATCAGGATGGCCGCGAAACGCTCCTCTGTGTTGTCAAGCGAAGGAGCTAAGTTCCCGATGACGGCGTTGACCTCATGGTTCCTTTTCTCTACCTGCTTGTTGAAGGCGGGCTTGACCGGAATCGGGGTGACAATGCGTTCGCCACCAGTCGCGGGTTCATTTTTGAACACCTTGCCTACCAGCTTGAGCACGCTCTCCTCCAACTTTTTCTCGTCAATGTCGGCCACTATCGCAAGAGCCATATTCATTGGCACGAAATGCTCTTTTGTGAATTGCCTAAGCTCCTTGCTTGTGATCTTTTTCACACTGGCAGCCGTTCCGAGTATCGAACGCCCGAGAGGATGCCCTGCGAACAAGGCCTCCTCGAACTTGTCATAGACATCATCTGCGGGGGAGTCTTTGTAGGAGTTGATCTCATCGATCACCACACCTTTTTCGACGGCTATCTCTTCTTCCGGGAATGTAGGGCAGGTCGCCAGCTCAAGTAGCAGGGACGCGGCCTTGCCGAGATCCTCCTTGAGAACCGTGGAATGGATCACAATCTCTTCTTTGGTGGTGAACGCGTTCAATTCGCCGCCGAGTCTGTCAAGGTAGCCGCTTATGACTTTGGCACTTTTGCGCTCGGTTCCCTTGAACAGGGTATGTTCGGTGAAATGGGCGATCCCGCTGTGGAAATCTCCCTCGTCCCTTGTTCCGCATTTGATTGTCAGTGAGCAGTATCCCACTGCGTTGCCGCTTCTTTTGACCGCATACCTCAATCCGCAGCCAACCGTCCCTACGATCATTATTTCCTTAGACGTTTGATTGCCTTGATGTCGTCAGGGAGGAATCCCTTGCCGTTCCTGGCCGTGATCTTGTGCTTTTTGAAATAGTAAAGCTCGTGGTTGTCGGATCCGATGAGCATCTTGTAGCAGATGGATCCGTTCACGGGTTCTGATGGAGCCACGACATAGCTTACGACAGTGTTGAACGTGCCTTCTGTAAAGATCTCGTCCACCTCATCCTCATTTTCCTTGATAAGGATGTCCTCGTCGAGCGAACGCTTGGTCTGCTCGCCAACCTGAGGGGCGAAATCCTCGGACCAGAAGAAGATTCTTTTGATTCTAAGTTTCTTGGAGTCTTTTGCTCCGAGGCTTGAATATGCCTTCATCTCCGTGTCTGTGAGGCTGATGGTGTGATCTTGGATGATTTTCAGAAAAGCCGGGAGCAGCACGAACTCGCGTCCGGACGGATCTTCGGTCGGGCGCAGAGGGAAGTTCACGACCTCGAACATGTCGCTGATGGATTTTTCCGCTCCTTCTCCTCCTTTGACAAGGGTGAGCAGGTCGATGCCAGGTTCGGATTCCCTGCGGAACTGGCCTTTGACGACCATCAGGAAATAAAAATTGTCGTTTGTCTTGATGCCTTGGAACTCCTCGTTGGTGCAGAACTCGTAAGGGGAGACGGTCCATGTGGAGGCGACACTCTCTTTCAGAGCCTCGTCAAGGAATTCGTCACCTGTCAGGACGACCTTTGTGGTCTTGGAGGTGAAATCCTTGAGTTTTTCCCTCCTTGTGGTGATTTGTGCCTGACCGAAAGCGTCAGTGGCCAAAAGCAGCCCGGCGATGGCACAGGCCAGTATTTGAAAGAATCTTTTCATGTTCAGTATTTGTTTGTCATTCAAAAATGCTTGTCCGGGAATATTCATGCGGTCCCGGACGTGTAAACCGTTTGCGCCGACAAAAAACTCCATACTTCATGCCGTGCGGCACAAATGTACAAAATATTGCGTAAATTTGCCTTACAAAACTTGGTGCGGACAACCACTCCCTAAGATTTGAACGTTGTTATGTCTGAATACATCGTATCGGCAAGAAAATACCGTCCTGATTCATTTGAGTCCCTCATCGGTCAGGATAACATTGCCCAGACCCTGAAGAATTCCATAATCAGGGGGAAACTGGCGCATGCCTATCTGTTCTGTGGCCCGCGTGGAGTGGGGAAGACGACCACGGCGAGAATATTCGCGAAGGCCATCAACTGCTCCAATCCTTCGCCGGACATGGAGCCTTGCGGCGAGTGTGAGTCCTGCCGGTCTTTCCAGGAGGGACGGTCATATTGTATTCATGAATTGGACGCCGCCTCCAACAACGGTGTGGATGACATCAAGAATCTGATGGACCAGGTGCAGATTCCGCCGCAGGTGGGGAAGTACAGCGTCTATATCATCGATGAGGTACACATGCTGTCCACGGCCGCGTTCAACGCCTTCCTCAAGACACTTGAGGAGCCGCCGGCACACGCCATATTCATTCTTGCCACCACCGAGAAGCATAAGATTCTGCCGACGATCCTTTCGCGTTGCCAGACTTACGACTTCAACAGGATCTCGGTTCCGGACATAGTGGGCAACCTCAGGATGATAGCGGGGAAGGAGGGTGTGAATATAGACGATGAGTCATTGCATGTGATAGCGCAGAAGGCCGACGGGGCTATGCGTGACGCTCTTACGATCTTTGATCAGACGGTGGCGTTCTGCGGGACGGATGTGAAGTACGAGGAGGTTCTGAAAAATCTCAACGTGCTTGACTATGACTATAGTTTCAACCTGGTGGACGCTTTTCTGGCGGGGGATTACGGTACGGCTTTGCTGAAGTTTGACGAGATCCTGTCCAAAGGGTTTAACGCACTTCATTTTTGCGCGGCGCTGAGTTCACATTTCAGGGATTTGATGGTGACGAAGAACGGTGGCCTTGGGGCTTTGCTGGAGTTGCCGGATTCGCTGAAGGCGAGATATGAGGAGCAGGCTTCACGTTGTTCGCTGAAGTTTTTGTATGATGCGTTGAGTGTCACTTCCGCTTGCGAGGCCGGGTACAAACAGGCGGTTAATCCTCGGCTTCATATTGAGTTCGCCTTGATGAAGCTTAGTTTCCTGATGAAGGCTCCGGATGCTGGAACGGCCAAGGTTGCTGTGGGGACGGCATCCGCCGGCAGCGGTTCACCAGACTTCCGCGCTTCGCGCTCCATCCCGTCACCTGCGCCGCAGGTGACACCCGTTCACGTGGCCACGGGTGGCCACGGCCTGACTGAACCGCAGTCGGCGGACACCGCACGGGAACCGGGAGCGGTCGGGGCGGTCGCTGAGCCTGTGGTTCGACAAAACTCACCAACCATCGAAGCGGCTTCGGATAGGCCTGTTGAAAGTGCGGTCACTTCGACAAGTTCGGTGACCGAAACCGCTGACTCGGCGACCGGAAATGATGTGTCTGTAGAGAATGTTGGTTCGCAGGCCATTGCTGAGGAGAATCCTGCTCCGAGGGCGAGAAGGAAGCCGGTGAAGACAGGAGCGTCACTGTCGCTCAATTCGATGATCGAGGAGGAAGAGAATAAGAAAGTCGTCAATGAGGCTGCGCCGATCGCGGATGTGATTCCTGAGGACAGTGCCTTGCTGGAGGCTTGGAAGACCATCCCTGCGGAGTACGCCTCGAGCCCTCGACTTGCCAACACCCTTCAGAACGCGGAGGTCAGCATTGAGACCAAGGACGGCTACAAGGAACTGACGTTCAAGGTCAGCAACGCCTCGCAGGAAAAATGGATCCGGGAGAACCGTCTCTTGGTTTTGGAAGGAATTTTGCGGAAGAAAGCCGGGTCGTCCAGAATCCGTCTTGAGGTGGGGGTCATTCCTGTGGAGGACAAAGGCGTCCAGCCTTACACAGATCAGGAAAAGGCCACGGTCCTGATGGGACAGAACGGTGAGGTGCAGAACCTCGTCAAGGATTTCGGCCTTGAGACAAGATAGTGATTTACAATTAGATTTGAGACAAGATGAAACTTCATTGCGAGAACCTCGTCAAGAAATATGGCATCAGAACCGTCGTGAAAGGCGTTTCGATGGAGATCAACCAGGGAGAGATCGTTGGGTTCCTCGGCCCGAACGGAGCGGGGAAGACCACCAGTTTCTACATGATCACAGGGCAGATAGTCCCGAACGGAGGACGTGTGTTCCTTGACGACGAGGACATCACCGAACTCCCTATGTACAAAAGGGCTCAGAAGGGAGTCGGCTATCTGCCACAGGAGGCTTCGGTGTTCCGCAAGATGTCGGTTGAGGACAACATCATGTCCGTGATGGAGATGTCTGACATGTCCAAGGCCGAGAGACAGGAAAGGCTTGAGGATCTGATCAACGAGTTCAACCTCTCGAAGGTCCGCAAGAGTCTTGGCATCCAGCTCTCCGGAGGCGAGAGACGGCGTTGCGAGATCGCACGCGCCCTTGCCATCGACCCGAAGTTCATCCTGTTGGACGAACCGTTCGCCGGCGTCGATCCGATTGCCGTGGAGGACATCCAGTTCATCATCGCGAAACTTAAGTACAAGGACATCGGTGTCATCATCACAGACCACAATGTCGGTGAGACGCTTGCGATCACCGACCGTGCCTATCTCCTTTATGAAGGCACTATCCTCCAGCAGGGTACGCCGGAATCCCTTGCCGCGGACGAGGACGTCCGTACCAAGTACTTGGGTTCGGGTTTTGTCTTGAAGAAATCCGTCTCCGTCGAAAGGGCCAAGGCCGAGCACGCCGCGTTGGAGGCTGCCAGATTGGCCAAGGCCGCCGCTTCAGAAGTTCAAGGCTGAGTCCGTAGCGGAAGTCAGGCAGGATTTACTGCATTGTCCACTCGGCTCCGTCTTTCGTGTCTTTCACTGTGATTCCCAGAGCTTTGAGGTGGTCGCGGATGGCGTCGCTGGCCGCCCAGTCCTTCGCCGCCTTGGCCTTGGCGCGCTCTTCCAGAACCATATTCATTAATCCTGAGACAATTTCCTGACTTTTTCCTGATTCGGCCGCCGCCTCGTCCTTCAGGCCGAGGACACCGAACACGATGTCATCAAAAAGCTGTGTCAGAGTCTCCAAATCACCATTGCTTAACGGTTCCAGCGTCTGCCCATCCGGTCCCTGAGCCTGTCGAAGGGTTCCAGCCTTGGCCGAGTTGATCAGCCGTACCGCATCGAAGATGTGTGACAGCGCTATCGGCGTGTTGAGGTCGTCGCAAAGCGCCTCATAGACAGCATTGAATATTCCCTTGACCTCCTCGGAAGTGGCCGTGCAGGTGTCGGGAGCCGTGGCGGTGATGAACTCACCGTACTGCATGGCGTCCACGGGACTTCCCTCGGTGCCCTTGGCGGTGTCGGCGATCCCGGCCGCCGAAGCCAGCGTCCGGAGATCCTTCGCGGCCTGCATAACCCTCTTCAGGCCTTTCTCGGCGGCCTGCAGTGCCTCGTTGCTGAAATCCAGCGTGCTGCGGTAGTGCGCCTGGAGGATGAAGAAGCGGACGGTCATCGGGGAATATGCCTGCGCGAGTTTCTCGTGCTGTCCGCTGAACAGCTGCGGCAGGGTGATGAAATTGCCCAGGGACTTGCCCATCTTCTGGCCGTTGATCGTGATCATGTTGTTGTGGACCCAATAGTGGACACCCTGTGTGTGGCGGCTGGCCACATTCTGGGCGATCTCGCACTCGTGGTGAGGGAACATCAGATCCATTCCGCCGCCGTGGATGTCGAACTCGTTGCCGAGGTATTTCTCGCCCATCACGGAGCATTCCAGATGCCATCCCGGGAATCCCTCGCTCCAAGGACTCGGCCAGTGCATGATGTGTTCCGGCTCGGCCTTCTTCCAAAGGGCGAAATCGTACGGAGCCTTCTTGTCGCTCTGTCCGTCAAGTGTGCGTGTTCCTTCACGGGTGTCGTCCAGAGTGCGCCCGGAAAGGATTCCGTAGTGGTGATCCTTGTTGTATTTCTCCACGTCAAAGTACACGGATCCGTTGGAGACGTAGGCGTAGCCCGCGTCCAGAATCTTCTTGACGGTCTCGATCTGCTCGATGATGTGCCCCGAGGCTCTCGGCTCGATGGATGGCGGCGCCACGTTCAGCAGGCGCATCGCCTCGTGGTAGCGGAACGTGTAGGTCTGCACAACCTCCATAGGCTCAAGCTGTTCCAGCCTTGCCTTCTTGGAGATCTTGTCCTCTCCCTCGTCGGCGTCGTGCTCAAGGTGTCCCACGTCGGTGATGTTCCGCACGTAGCGCACCTTGTAGCCAAGATGCCTGAGCAGTTTGAAAAGCACATCGTAGGTCACTCCCGGACGGGCGTGTCCGAGGTGAGCCTCTCCGTAGACCGTAGGCCCGCAGACGTACATTCCCACGTGTCCCGGCTGTATCGGCTTGAAAAGCTCTTTCGTTCGAGTAAGAGTATTTGTCAGAAATAAAGGTCTCATATTCAGAAATATTAATGTTATTTTACCGCTCTTGCGTAGAGTTCGTACGCCACTCCGAAGTTTATGCTCCATGCGTTGCATGGTGAAGGCAGACTGGTTCTGGCCGCATATAGCCTGAACCTGATGTTGGATTCGGCGTAAACTTTATCGTATGACAGTCTGGTGTAGTACCTTCTGATTTTCCAGTCGAAATCAACACCGGCCAGCATTCTGAATCCAGCCATCTCCTCGTTCTTTTTGCCTTCGGCGGCATCATCGTTGAATCTGTCAATGAATCCGACTCCGATTCCGGCCATCGGGGTAATGGTGACCCTTTTGTTGTCGATTACCGCATAACCGAATGTCTGGTTGATGCTTCCGCCGTTGAAACCGTCTCCTTCCCTCCAGTTGTAGTCTGCTTTTGAGTAAGGGAAATCTTTCTTGTAATCCCCTCCGATGCCAAGCAGCCCGTCAAGGTTGAACCTGAAACGTGACAGGGACATCTCAAAACCCCACGTCATTCCTCCCAGAGGTGTGAGGTAGTCGGTGCTTTGGCCGAAGAAGAACTCGCTGCCTATTCCGACTCTGACACCTAATCCGAACTTCCGGAAGCGGATGGCTGGTTCTGAGTCTATGAGGACATATTCATCAAGCGCCTTGCTGATTCTGGAACGGTACTGATTGACCACTGTGGTGTCCTGCCCCATTCTGGATGCGGCTTTGAACTCGTTGAGGGCGTTCGTGCCGACGTTGTTGTAGAAGTTTGCAAGAGTCAGGAAGTTCGTGCTTGAGGTGTCAGCCTCGTTCTGGAACTTCCTGCGCGTGAGTTCGATGATGTCAAAGGAGACCTGCATGTACTTCAGTGTCGCCGGAGTGTCGTAACCGGTTCTTATCCAGGAGTTCACATTGTCCATGTAGGCTTCCGTGGCGTCTCTGTGGTACACGAGGTTGCCGTATCTCTTTTTCTCGACGTTCCATCTGATGCCGTAGGTGAGCAGACAGGATTCATTGTCGTTGATAGTCCACATGTCCCGTACCAGAAAATCCTGTAGAGTCAGGGGACCCTCATCCCACTTGCGGATGCTGGACTGGTAGTCCTGTGCCTTCAATGCAAATGTGGATGCGGCCAGAACGCAGATGGTTACAAGAATATGTCGGCTCATTTTAAGCATATTTCAAAAGTCAGGTTCGACTTTTACCGGTCAGACGCTCGTAGACCGTCCTGTAGGCTTCGCCGACGTGGCCGTTGTCCTTGCGGAAGCGGTCCTTGTCGAGGCGGTCTCCCGTGGCGATGTCCCAGAAGCGGGCGCTGTCCGGAGTGATGTCGTCGCTCATCACGAGACTGCCGTCACAGAGGTGACCGAACTCTATCTTGAAGTCCACCAGCGTGATACCGATCTCCTTGAAGACCGGGGTCAGGATGCTGTTGACCTGCTTTGTCAATGAATATATCCGTTCAAGTTCTTCCTTGCTCACGAGGCCGAGGGCGACGGCGTGGTAGTCGTTGATGATCGGGTCGCAGAGGATGTCCGACTTGTAGCAGAGGTCGTAGACCGGCTCCTTAGGCACGATACCTTCCTCCAGCCCAAGCCTCTGTGCCATCGAGCCGGCGATCACATTCCTGACGATCACCTCCATCGGGATCACTTGTGATTTCCAGCAAAGCTGCTCAGTGTCAGAGATCTGCTCGATGAAGTGCGTAGGCACACCTCCCTTCTGCAGCAGTCTGGAGATCTCGCAGGAGATTCCGTTGCAGTAGACACCCTTGTCCTTGATCACCGCCTTCTTGATCTTGTTGAACGCCGTGATCTCATCCGTGAAATGTATGATCACTTTCTGCGGGTCATCCGTCTCGAAGATCTTGATGGACACCCCATCGTGAATTATATTCCTCTTCATTTATTACCCGATAAAATACCTGACGGCGTTCTCGAACAGTGGCTGCTCGAGGTCGGCCTCTATGTTCTTCAACAGGTTCCTCTCGTACCTCTCGCTGTGACCCATCTTTCCGAGTATCTGCCCGTTGCGGCTGATGATGCCCTCGATGGCATAGTAAGATCCGTTCGGATTGTAAGGCGACTCCATAGTCGGTTCATCCGTCAGCGGATCAACGTACTGGAACGCCACCTGCCCGTTGGCGAACAACTCACGCGCGAGTTCCTCGCTGACCACAAACTTGCCCTCGCCGTGGCTTACAGGGATAGTATATTCATCACCGATTGCCATCCCTCTCAGCCAAGGAGAGTTTGTGGAAGCCACACGGGTCGTCACCATCTGCGAGATGTGCCTGTTGATGTCATTGCGGAACAGAGTAGGGGAGTCTTTGGTCACCTTCCCGAGCTCACCGTAAGGCAGCAGACCCGACTTCACAAGTGCCTGGAAACCATTGCATATTCCTAAAATCAGACCACCACGGGACAGCAGTCCCTCGATCGCCTCCGCGATGTCCTTGTTGTTCAGTACATTGGCGATGAATTTGCCGCTTCCGTCCGGCTCGTCACCGGCCGAGAAGCCACCGCTGAGCATCAGGATCTGACAATCCTCGATGTTCTTCTTCATTTGGGCGATCGACTCGAACACATCCTTGTCCGAAAGGTTGCGGAACACGGAAGTGCGGATCTCGGCTCCCGCCTTGCGGAAAGCTTTCGCCGAATCGTAGTCGCAGTTTGTGCCCGGGAACACAGGAAGGTAGGCGATAACCTTATCGACCTTCGGTCCCTTATATTCAAGATCCGCCTTCTTTGCCTTGAACGGCTTCACACCCTCCATGCCCTTAGGCAGCAGCCTCTTGAAGTCTGGCTTGCTGACTGCGGGGTAAACCTTCTCGAAGAGCGACGCGTTGAAATCCATCATCTCGAAGATGGAAAGTTTGGTGCCGTTCACGCGGACATTGCCGTCCTCGCCCGAAGTCACCGTTCCGATCTCGATGGCGTTCTCGAAGTCAAGCGCGCTCCCGTCGGTCTCCACCACGATGGAACCGTAGCTCAGATTGAAGAGATCGTCCTCCGGAAGGTTCACGTCGAATCCGAAGGCGTTGCCGAAACTCATCTTGCAGAGCGCCTCGGCGACTCCGCCGAAACCTACTGCCCAGCCGGCCACGATCGTGCCGTCCTCTATCTTTTTCTGAATATTATTCCAATTCCTCTTGAGTTGCTCTGTGTCAGGCATCTTGTTGGCGAGAGGCGTATGCTTCACAAGGTAGAGGCGGTCACCCTCCCACTTGAGTTCCGGCGAGATCACCTTGCCGGCATTGACCGGAGTGATGCCGAACGCGATGAGGGTCGGTGGCACGTGGATCGTACCGCTCTCAGTCTCAAACGATCCGCTCATCGAATCCTTTCCGCCGATGGAGGCGAGGCCAAGTTCCTTCTGCATCTTCAGCGCCCCGAGCAGAGCCGCGGTCGGCTTGCCCCAGACCTTCGGGTCGGCAGTCATCCTCTCGAAATACTCCTGGCAGGAGAATCTCATCGTCTCCCAATTGCCGCCGGCGGCGACGACCTTGCTGCATGCCTCGATGAATGAATATGCCGCCCCGTGGTACGGACTCCATTCGCAGAGGTCAGGGTTGAAGCCGAACGCCATCATGCTGGCGGTGTCGGTGTAGCCTTTCACCGGAAGCTTCTGGACGGAGACCTGCGTCTCCGTGGCCTGAAGCTCTCCTCCGAACGGCATCAGCACGGTTGACCGCCCTATGGTGGAGTCAAACATCTCTATGAGGCCTTTCTGGCATGTCACGTTAGGATCCTGCAGGTTGGCGAACATCCTCTCTTTCAGGTTCTTGCCCGGAACGTCGCGGAAGAACGGATCCCGGTCCTCGACCGCACCGATCGTGGCCTTTGACCAGTGCTTGGCGCCGGCGCTGTCGATGAAGGCGCGGCTCAGGTCCACGACCACCTTGTCGCCGTAGAACATCCTCATCCTGGCGGTGTCCGTGACCTCGGCCACGTGTGTCACCTCGATGTTCTCGCTGTGGCAAAGAGCCTTGAACTCCTCCTCGTCCTTGGCTTCCACTACAACCGCCATCCTTTCCTGGGACTCGCTGATGGCCAGTTCCGTGGAGTTCATTCCGCTGTATTTGACCGGAACACGGTCAAGGTAGATGTCCAGCCCGTCGGCAAGCTCACCGATGGCGACACTCACTCCGCCGGCTCCGAAGTCATTCGATTTCTTTATCAGCCTCGTGACCTCAGGCCTTCTGAAAAGCCTTTCCAACTTTCTCTCCTCCGGAGCGTTACCCTTCTGGACCTCACTTCCGCAAGTCTCAAGGGACTCCTCCGTGTGTTCCTTTGAGGAACCTGTCGCACCGCCGATTCCGTCGCGTCCGGTACGTCCGCCGATCATCAGCACGACATCCCCGGCCTTAGGGCTTTCCCTTCTCACGTCCCCGGCCTTCACCGCTCCGACAACCGCTCCGACTTCCATTCTCTTGGCCGTGTAGCCCTCGTGGTAGATCTCATGGACGTGGGTTGTCGCAAGACCGATCTGGTTGCCGTATGATGAATATCCCTGCGCGGCCTTCCTGGTAATGACCTTCTGCGGGAGCTTGCCCGGAAGTGTCTCGCTGACAGGTTTGTAGATGTCGCCGGCACCGGTGACACGCATTGCCTGGTAGACGTAGGAGCGTCCTGAGAGCGGATCCCTGATGGCTCCGCCCAGGCAGGTGGCGGCCCCGCCGAACGGCTCGATCTCCGTAGGGTGGTTGTGGGTCTCGTTCTTGAACATCAGCAGCCATCTCTCGGTCTGCCCGTCCACATCCACATCTATGAATATGCTGCACGCATTGTTCTCCTCGCTGACCTCCAAGTCATCCAGCAAACCGTTCTTCCTGAGGTATTTCGCCCCGATTGTGGCCATATCCATCAGGTTCAGTCCCTTCTTCTCGCGGCCTGTCTCCGAACGCATCCTCAGGTACAGGGCCATCGTCCCGTCAATGTCTTCCTTGATGAAGGAATCCTCCACGTCGATGCTCTCCAGTTCAGTCGTGAATGTCGTGTGGCGGCAGTGGTCGCTCCAGTAGGTGTCCAGAATCCTGAGTTCGGTCTCGTTCGGATCCCTGTTCTCCTTGGTGAAGTAGCTGACCACCTCGGCGAGGTCGTCGGCGTTCATCGCAAGGCCCATCTTTTTGCAATATGCTTTCAGATCGTCCCCGCTCATATTCCTGAATCCTTCCAGCACGGGAACCGGCTTGACCGCCGCGTGTTCCGTGTCGGCCAGTTTGCTCAGGTCTTTCGCGCGGGACTCCACCGGATTGATGTAGTAGTGGCGGATCTTCTCAAGCGTCTCCTCGGAGGCGTCGGAGTCCACGATCAGAAGTTTGGAACTCTTTATGCTGATCCGCGCCGTGGGATCGATCAGGTGCACGCAGTCCACAGCCGAGGCAGCCCTCTGGTCGAACTGGCCGGGCAGGTACTCCACTGCGATGTACTTCGCTCCATCCAGATCGATCGAATCTGTGACAGAGTCGGTCACGACCTCTCCGAAGACGCTGTAGCGGCTCTTCTCCAGAAGCTCCGGCGTGAATCCGAACAAGTCATAAACATTAAGCAGCCGAAGCGTTTTCAGCTCCAGCTGCAGGTTCTCGTTGAGTTCCCCCAGGAGGCTCTTTGCCTCCACCTGGAACTCCGGGTGTTTCTCCACGAAAATGCGGTAATCGGACATCTTTGCAAGTTCTTTATTGTCTATTGCAAAGTTAGCCTTTTCGGGTTACATTTACAAATTTTCGCCGTGATTGCCAACTGATTGTGAATGAATATATTCGTAAATACTGCCCGGCGGATTTGGAGGGCAGGGTTTTGTAAAATGTTGAATGTCAAAGGGTGATGTTCCACCTTTTGACATTCAATGAATTGCGGATTTGTATCAGAAACTGGTGGGATGTGGCTCCAAAGTGGGGTGGCTAATCGATCCATTGGCTGAAGAACCGCCAGATCTCGGAGCAGGTGTCCATGTCCTTGTCGGACCAGGAGTGGTCGCCGCCTTCGACTTTGTAGAGCCAGACTTCGGTCGGCCTGCCGCCTTTCACTGCCGGTTTGCCGCCAGTGAATTGATAGAGTGTGACTTGATTGCGGCCATCCCGGCGAGGAAGTTCGGTGACATATTCCTCTGTGCAGCCATTGACGGCGATGATTCTGCTGACCGCCGCCGGAACGGGAATATACGCTCCCCAGCCACCTTTGTTCTCCGGGTCGCCGAGCCATTCGGAAGTGTGGTCCTGTGTGCCGTGAACCTCCATGAAAGGAAGCGGATGCTTGTAGGAATATTCAGTCTCCATCCAGTTGAACTGCAGTCCTGCTATCGAGGCCATGGCCTTGAAGGCCTTCGGAGCGCGCATCGCGATCAGGTAGATGATGTCGCCGCCGTTGGACATTCCGGTGAGGAATGTATTCTTTGGACTGAGATCGAATCTCTTCTGGAGTTCTTTGGAAAGGGCGATGAGGAACTTAACATCATCGGTCTTCATTCCTTCCTGTGAAGGGTAGCGGACATTCCAGCCCGGTTTACCTTTCGGATCCTTTATCCCTTGAGGGTAGCATACGGCGAACCCGTTCCGGTCGGCGACATCCATCATCGCTTTTTTGCCCTTGAGGGCCGAGCCGCCGTAGCCGTGGAGGACAATCACGAGCGGGGCTCCTGCCTTGAGTCCTTCAGGACGGTAGAGGTAATATTCCCGCTCAAGTCCCTGGTTCTTCATCGTGTAGCGTTCGCACCGTTCCTTTACCCCGTACTCGTTGGCGGAACCCATATTGGGCATGGATGCCTTGGCGGCAGGCTCAGTATCCGGTTGATTCGTAACTTGGAATAAGACGTGCTCGTCAGTCAGGTCGCTGAGCCGGCTGGTCTGTTCATCGAGTCCATTGGTTCGGTCACCGAGCTGGCTGGTCTGTTCACCGAGGCCATTGGTTCGGTCACTGAGCTGGCTGGTCTGTTCACTGAGTCCGTTGGTTCGGTCGCTGAGCCGGCTGGTCTGTTCACCGAGTCCGTTGGTTCGGCCACTGAACGTGTCGAAGCGACTGTTTATGGTATTGTCTGACCCATTGCTCCCTATGACGTAGGCAAGAGCTATAAACACTGCGACAACCGTGGAGGATAACATATTGACGGATTGATTTTTAAATGAATATCCTCCTGCCCATGACAGGTAGGAGGATACTTCGGTATTATTCTGATTTACAGATTGTTGTCCTCCACACGCTATTTGTTCTCGGCAGCCTCGACGGCCTTGAAATAGCGGTAGGAGTTGACCTTAAGCTCGCCGGCGGCAGGCTCGTCAAGCACAACGGTGCCAAACTCGTGGAGCTGGAGGGCCGACAAGGTCACATAGTGGCTTACACAGCCCTCTATGGCCTCTCTGACCACCCTTGCCTTCTTGCTTCCGAAGGCGAGGATGAGAACCTCCTTGGCGCTGCAGACAGTGGCTACACCCACTGACATCGCGCGTTTTGGAACCAGGTTGACATCACCTCCGAAGAAGCGGGAGTTGACCTCGATCGTGTCCTGGGTAAGGGTCACCACCCTTGTCCTGGAATGTATGGAGGAGAACGGCTCGTTGAAGGCGAGATGGCCGTCCTCGCCGACTCCGCCGAGGAACAGATCGATGCCGCCAGCCTCTACGATTGCTTTCTCGTAGTCTTCGCACTCTTTGTCGAGATCTGCGGCGTTGCCGTTGAGGATGTGGATGTTGCCGGCAGGAATGTCAATCTTGTCGAAAAGGTTCCTGTGCATAAAGCTGTGATAGCTCTCAGGATGATTCTCCGGAATCCCGACATATTCATCCATGTTGAAGGTGATGACATTCTTGAACGAGATCTCTCCGGCGGCGCACATTCTGGCGAGTTCCGCATAGGTGTCCAGAGGGGTTGAGCCGGTCGGCAGACCGAGTACGAAAGGCTTGTCGGTCTTCTCGGCCTTGGCCTTGATCGCGGCGGCGATGTGATGTGCCGCCCAGAGTGAACCCTCTTTCTTAGTGTCTCTGATGATGACTTTCATGATTGATGCAGTTTATAAATTTTTCTTTACTCTTGCTATCTTGCTCTGGTGAACATGTCACCGTGTGAGAGGTGACATATTCACAGACGATTGATTATTTCAGCCGCAGGAAAACCTCGATGGCTTGATATTCAGCCATTCCCAATTCATTGTAAAGCCTTGCGGTGTTCTGTGTGCGCTCCTCGGCCCTCTGCCAGAACTCCCTCGGGTCATCGCCCGGGAACGGGACGATGTCTTTCTGGGAAAGGTGACGGAAGATGGCGTGACGCTTCTCGATGAGCTCGTCAGGACTGAGCGGAACGGCCATGTCAACCCTCCATAGCTCCCACTCCATCCAGGCGCCTCTGTAGAGCCAGATCGTGGTGTCGTTCAGCCAGTCGTTGCCTTCTTCCTTGAGCTGCTCGATGGCTTCAAGTGCTGCCTCGGTGCAGACCCTGTGGGTTCCGTGAGGGTCGGCAAGGTCTCCGGCCATGTAGATCTGGTCAGGGTGTATCTTCGCTATCAGGGCCTTGATGATGTCAAGGTCTTTTTGGGTGCGAGGAAGCTTGGTCACTCCGCCGGACTCGTAGAACGGCAGGTTGAGGAAGTGGACATTGGTGTTGTCGTTGAGCCCGAAGCTTCTGTCGGCCCCTCTGGCCTCGCTGCGGCGGATGGCCGCCTTGAT
>OCLD01000126.1_pt1 | contig 19529 bp, 14 predicted proteins | sample 1495911 | NCBI WGS metagenome assembly OCLD01 (sample SAMN03418271, study PRJEB22391) | human gut metagenome | biome: human-gut; feature: organic feature; material: feces | host: Homo sapiens | place: Tanzania | collected 2013-01
AAAAGGTTGTTCAGGGCATCACTCTCACAGGACTATCTTCTGGAACTGCTTAGGGGTGCTAAAATTTGATGCGGTTGCCCTGACTAAAGAATACGGAGAGACAGAAAGTGGATAAAATTGTGTATCTTTAAGACCTTAAATTCGAACAGAAATGAAATCAGCACCACGTAAGGCCGGGAAGAAGCCGGCGGTCAGGGAGAAGCGGATCTCCAACATTGTTCGTCCGTCGGATTTGACCTCAAAGGAATGGCAGGTCGCTTTGCGGCGGCAGGCGGCGCAGAAGGAGAACCTTATTGTGCGGCAGCCTGCGGACGAGGGACGGTACGGGGTCTACGAGGTGAGCAACCCGCTCAGTCGCAGTGTCTACAAAGTCGTTTACAGGGGATTGGCAAGCAAATGGAACTTCTGCTCGTGTCCGGATTTCAAGACCAATCAGCTGGGAACCTGCAAACACATAGAGGCGGTGAAAATCTGGCGGACGGACCACAGGAAAGGCAGACTCGGGGATCTGCCGCCATATTCATCGCTCTATCTGACATATTCAGAGTGCCGCACCGTCCGTATCAGGATAGGGTCGGTTAGAAGAGCCTCGATGAGGCTTCTGGCGAGTGAGTATTTTTCCGCCGACGGGGTCGCGCTTCCAGACAAGGTGTCAGAGCTGGAGGGTTTCATCATAAGGGCGAAGGAACTCGACCCGGACTTCCGCTGCTACCCTGATGTGCTTGACTACATCTCGGAGATGAAGGATTCGGATTACCGTAAGGGCTTTCTGTCCAAACTGACGGACAAGGACTTGGGCGGCCTTTTGAAGACCAGTCTCTACCCTTACCAAAAGGAGGGGATCCGCTTCGCCTTCGGAAAGGGTAAGTCCATCATCGCGGACGAGATGGGACTTGGAAAGACGGTCCAGGCCATCGGCGCGGCGGAACTCCTCCGCAAGGCCGGGTTGGTGTCTTCCGTACTCATCATCTGCCCCACGTCGCTTAAGTACCAGTGGCAGAAGGAGATCGAGAAATTTACGGAATCTTCCGCCCTGGTGATAGAGGGCGATCCGGTCAAGCGCGCCCAGATGTACAAGTCTGATGTGTTCTACAAGATAGTCTCCTACCATGCAATGAACAGGGACGTGCGCCTGAAAGGGGAGATGTTCGCCGAATGTGTCATCATGGACGAGGTCCAGCGCCTGAAGAACTGGAACACCCAGATCGCGAGGTCGGCCAGACATATTCATTCGGACTATTCCATCGTGCTTTCGGGTACGCCGCTGGAGAACAAGCTTGAGGATCTGTATTCAGTGATGCAGCTGGTGGATCAGTACTGCCTCGGCCCTTACTACAAGTTCGTGGAAGAGACCACTGTCCGGGATGACACCGGCAAGGTGCTGTCCTACCGCAATTTGAATATGGTCTCGGAGAAGATCCGCTCCCGCCTCATACGCCGCCGCAAGGCGGATGTCTCGCTTCAGATGCCGGCACGCACCGACAAACTGCTTTTCGTGCCCATGACCCCTCAGCAGAGGGATATGCACGATGAGTGGAAGGCCGCCGTCGCCAAGATTGTGTACAAGTGGAAGAGAATGCATTTCATCAGCGAGACCGACCGGCGAAGGCTGCTGCTCATGCTCAGCCAGATGAGGATGGTCTGCGACAGCACTTTCATCCTTGACCAGAAGACGCGGTACGACACCAAGGTTGAGGAGACGATGAACATCCTCCACGACCTGTTCGAGTCCGGGGATGAGAAGGTGGTGATTTTCAGCCAGTGGGAGAGGATGACCAGGCTGATCGCCGCCGAACTTGCGGGTGCGGGCGTGCGTTACTCCTCCTTGAACGGGCTGGTGCCGTCGGAGAAGCGCAAGAAGCTGTGCGATGATTTTCAGGAGGATCCGGATTGCAGGGTCTTCATCTCGACGGACGCTGGCAGCACGGGTCTGAATCTTCAGGCTGCGTCCCTCGTGATCAATCTGGATCTGCCGTGGAATCCGGCGGTCCTTGAGCAGCGCATTGCCAGAATCTACAGAATTGGCCAGAAACGCAGCATCCAGGTCATAAACATGGTCGCGCGCGACTCGTTCGAGGAGCGGATGCTCTCGACCCTCAATTTCAAATCCTCGCTCTTCGAAGGAATATTCGATGGCGGCGATGACACCGTCGTACTGGATGACAGCCGCCTCGGCAAGGTGCTGGAAGGGGTTTCTGAATATGTTGACGCGCCTTCCGAGACCGAACCTTATGACGGATCAGCCGAAACGATGGAGAAGGAGCTGGCTGAGAAGCCTGTTCCGGAGGTGGGTTTTGGAATAATGGATCCTGTTGAGGATTCCGATGTGGAGTCTGGCGTTGGTTCCGAAGTCATCCCTGAAAAGGAAGAGGCTGCCGTCGTGAATGGAGTTGGGAATGCTGAGGAAGCAGGAGCTGGGTGCGGAGCGGGCGAAAACGAGCCGGCGGAAGAGGGACAAAGGGTTGGGAAAGTCCGTCCTGCATCTCCCGAAGTCCTTGTCAGCCAAGGTGTCGCGTTCCTTTCCGGTCTGGCTGAGACCTTGCGCTCGGAGGAAGGCGTCCGGAATCTGACCGAGACCCTGGTCAAGACCGACCCCGTTTCCGGAAAGTCTGAGCTCCGCATCCCCGTTCCCGACAAAGAGACCGTCACCGGCATCCTCGCCCTCTTCGGCAAGCTCCTGAAAGGCTGACACCGACGCTTTGCCGGAAAAACGGTCAACGAATATGTCGAAGTGTCTTTCTATTCATTAGCCACAGGGTTGATGCCGGTACGGCGCGGCTCGGTGGCGGGCGGGATTGTCTTCCGCGTCACTCGGAATCCCAGATTGACACTGGTGGGGTAGGAGTCCGGAGAAAAATGAGTATATTCGCACGCATTTTCAGGGAATGGGAGATACTAATCTTAGGACGGCTTTTCTTCAGCTGCATCTGAGCGTGCTGCTGGCTGGGTTCACGGGGCTGTTCGGCAAGTTGATCACGCTCAATGAGGCCACGTTGACATGGTACCGGCTGTTCTTCACGACAGCCGTGCTTGTTCTGTTCATCGGATTCCCTAAGGTCAGTTTGAAGAAGTTCCTTCAGATCGCCGGGAACGGGACTTTGCTCGGGCTGCACTGGATCCTGTTCTACGCCTCCATCAAGGCGAGCAACGTCTCGATCGGTGTGGTCAGTTTCGCCAGTCTGGGATTCTTCACTTCGATTTTCGAGCCGCTGGTCTTCCATAGGAGGATCTCGGTGGTCGAGATGCTGCTGGCGCTCATCACCGTGGCGGGACTGGTGTGCATCTTCTCATTTGACTCCCGCTACAGGACCGGAATCATACTGGGAGTCATTTCCGCCGCCGTTTGTTCCTTATATTCAATAACCAACAAGATTGCCAGCGAGGGCGTGAGATCCCGGACGGTGCTGCTCTATCAGATGGCGGGCGGACTGCTCGGCGTGACTGTGATCATCCCTGTCTACCTTCTGATCTATCCTCCGACGCAGCCGGTGATGGTCTTCCCGACAGGTGCGGACCTGTGGTGGATGCTGTGTCTGGTGCTGTTCTGCACGGTCGGTCTTTACCTCCTGCAGATCATTGTGCTGAGGAAGCTGTCCGCGTTCACCGTCAACCTTACCTACAATCTTGAGCCATGCTACACCGTCATAATCGCCTTCCTCGCCTTCGGAGAGGCCCGCGAGTTGAACGCCTCCTTCTACATGGGCATTTCCCTGGTGATTCTCAGCGTGTTGCTTCAGACGGTCAGGGCGTTACGGAAGACCGCTTCGTAGAGGGTGCCTTTAAGTCAGCCAACTCCTCCTACTAATCCCAGACGGTAAGGGCGTTACGGAAGACCGCGTCGTAGAGGGTGCCTTTAAGTCAGCCAACTCCTCCTGCTAATCCCAGACGGTCAGGGCGTTGCGGAAGACCGCTTCGTAGGCCGGTGGCTGGCGGATGGAGTCGCTCTACAAGCTCAGTGGCCGATGCTCAATGACCGATGCTTAGTGACTGATGCTCAGTGGCCGAGGCGGTGCCGTCGCTATTGCCGCCGCTCGGGAATGATTACGTGGTGGTTCCCGATGGGGGAGCGGAGAAAGTAGTCCGCGAGTCCGGGTGCGTCCACCAGTATCTGCGTCCTGCAAAGGCAATCATTGTACTGGTTTTCAAGAATTTCCACATCTTCAAGGAACATTTCCGAGCAATCCGGAGAGAGTTTGAATATCCTTGCGGCTCCGGCGGGCAGCACTCCATGGACCGCCACGCCGATTCCCGACTCGAAGTGGGTGTCGTAGGAATATTCCTCCACCATGTTCAGAGGAACGGTGCAGTGGGCGAACAGCATCTTGTCGCCGTCGATGCGTGAAAGGTTCGCTTGGAAGCCGGAGATTCCGAACTTCTGGTGGGCGATGCACATTGACAGGAGCGTGGGTATGTCTCCCTCGCACGAGGCCACGACCCCCTGGCTGTTCAGGATTGCCAGAGCCATGCAGCCGGTGTTGCCGAGGGCTGTCAGCAGGTCGAAGCAGCGGAGTGACACCCCGGCCAGCCCGTACCTCTCCACCAGCGTCTTCATGGCGCAGTAGATGTCCATTGAGCCACTGAAGTCTTTTCCGGAGATGCTCTTCCCGAACTTCGGCTTGTTAGGCGGGTTGAGTTTCAGCCCTTCCAGCCATTTGCGGTCAGGCTCTTCGGCCAGCCCCACCAGTTCGTTGATGTCGATGTCAACGATCTCGACACCGAGTCTCTCCTTGGCCACGGCGTAGTCTACGTCGCTGGAAATCAGCCAGTCGGAAGGCTTCCCGACAACGCCAACCTTGTAACCTTCCAGAATGCGGCCCATGCCATATTCCTTCACATGGCTTTTTCCGCCCTTCGTGAAGCCGTCTCGGAGCCTGAGGGCGATCTCCTCCGCGCTTCCGTGAATGATCTCTCCCGGCCATCCGGCCCGGTTCAGGAACGATAGGATCTCCATCGACGCGGCGAGGGAGTTGCTCTTCCCGCTGGTAAGCAGCCTGACCGGCATGCCGTCAGGAATATTCAGAGACCCTTCCTTGCAGAAGATGCTTTTGAATATTCCCTCCGTCCCTCCGGTCCTGACGTAGATGATGTTGTTCCGTGTCCTGGAATATTCGGAAAAGTCGGTGCTGCCGAACTTAAACGCCTCGCCGAGCGCCTCCTCAATGTCCTGAATGAATCTTTCGTTCGCCGGCTCCGCCACCGGCTCGCTGTGCAGCCCCGAAGTCAATGAGTAAAGTGTGTACATATTCGCTTATTTGGTAATCCTTGATGATTATAAAAGTCGTTGTGTCATTTGATTCTCCCCACCAATTCCAGTGACGGCAAATCTCTCTCTATCATGGCCGGATTGTTATGGTATATCATGGCCGGATTATTATGGTCGGGCAACTTTGGCGAGCAGCTCTTAAGCGCTAAAGCCGGTTCCGCCGAATTCATTCTGCCTCTTTCTGAAGGTTTTGCCGGAGGAAGAGGCCGCTCAACCCGCGCGGAATCCCGCTGACCTTGGGTGGCTAACCTTTTTTAGGTTTTGCCGGAGGAAGAGGCCGCTCAACCCGCGCGGAATCCCCGCTAACCTTTTTTAGGTTTTGCCGAAGGAAGAGGCCGTTCAACCCACGCGGAATCCCGCTGACCTTGGGTGGCTAACCATTTCTGAAGGTCTTGCCGAATGGGGTGAGCGAGAGGAGAGCCATCTTGAAGTGCTGGAGACCGAAAGGGATGCCGATGATGGTGATGCAGCAGATAAGACCGAAGACGAGGTGCGTCGCGGCGATCTCCCACCACCCCAGCAGGATCCAAAGCACATTCATGAATATGCTGAGGCAGCCTCCGGCGTTGTTTCCGTCCACAACCTCGGTTCCGAATGGCCATAGCGAGAACACTCCGAACTTCCACAACTGGTAGCCGAACGGAATCCCGATGATGGTCACGCAGTACAGAAGTCCGGCGATGAAGTAGCCCAGACTGACCAGCAGCCCGCCCAAGATGAGCCAAAGAATATTTCCGATGATTCTCATTGATGCGAAGATAGTGTTTTTCTTAATGCTTTCGTCCGCAATTTACAACAAAAGCCCCGGAATCCGAAACTTTCGTGCGCGGAAATCCGATCTTCGCTTCCGCGGCAGCCTTGGCCGGCCCTCCCGTGCGCAAACCAGGCCTTCCTGCTCCCGAGACAGCCTTGGCCGGTCCTCCTGTGAGCAAACCAGGCCTTTCCGCTCACGAGACAGCCTCGACAGACCCTCCCGTGAGCGAACCGGGCCTTTCCGCTCACGAGACAACCTCGACAGACCCTCCCGTGAGCGAACTGGGCCTTTCCGCTCACGAGACAGCCTCGACAGACCCTCCCGTGAGCAGACCAGGCCTTTCCGCTCACAAGACAATCTTGGCCGGCCCTCCCGTGAGTAAACCGGGTCTTCCTGCTCACGAGACAGCCTTGGCCGACCCTCCCGTGAGCGAACCGCGCCTTTCGCTCACGAGACAGCCTTGGCCGGCCCTCCCGTGAGCGAACCGGGCCTTTCCGCTCACGAGACAACCTTGGCAGACCCTCCCGTGCGCAGAACAGGCCTTCCTGCTCACGAGACAACCTTGGCAGACCCTCCCGTGCGCAGAACAGTCCTTCCTGCTCACGAGACAGCCTTGGCAGACCCTCCCGTGCGCGAACCGGGCCTTTCCGCTCACGAGACAACCTTGGCAGACCCTCCCGTGCACAGAACAGGTCTTTCCGCTCACGAAGAAGGTGTTAGGAAGTACGTTGTGAGGAGAATGATCGATAACTGATGGCGAGGAATAGGGTTGGAGACAAGGCAGAGCCTACGGGAACATATTCATAAAGAATGAATGGTGTTTTTTCTTTGGATGACGGTTGGATTATCAGATTATATTCATATCTTTGCTAAAGTGGTACGACCGTCGGGAGTTGAACGCCCTGCCGACGTGCTAAAGATAATAGATGTTCACGCAGAGTTCGGCACTTTTGCTGTCACGGATGTGATTTATGCCGGGCTTTTGCTAGTGGACGCTATCGTAAGACTGAATGCCGCGGAGCATGGAATCCGCAAAGCGAGTTGGGTTATATCGCACCTGACTCGCTTTTTGTATATAACGGAGAATGAATTGCTTGCGGCTTACGAGAAAGATTTCTCACGTGATCTGGGACACTGGAGGGAACGTGAGAATGTATGAATAACCATTCGTGCGTAAACAGTGCTACAACTCGCACGAAGCAAACTGATTAGATTATGAAACGACTTCCTTATGCGGACGCTGAGAAGAAGTGCGAGGCCTCCTTCCTTGGACACGGAGATTGGTGGCATCTTTACACTCCGGGGAACTTGACGGAACTGCTGTTCAGAGACGATGACGACTATCGTTATGTGATGAATCTGATGGCGAGATGTCTGGCGGAAGTGCCGGGATTGGCTGTCGTGGCCTTTGAGGTTATGAGCAACCATCTGCACATTGTCCTATGTGGAACCGAAGTTGGGACAAGGCTTTTTTTCGAGCTGTTCCGCAAACGGTTAAGCAGGTATATGGCCGCGAGGTATGAGTCTGCCGTACCGGCTCGATTCCAGATGAGCCTCAAGTCTGTTCCGGATCTCAAGGCATTGAGAAACACCATTGTCTATGTCAATCGCAACGGATACGTCGTGACTCCGGAATGCACCCCGTTCTCTTACCCGTGGGGTACCGGACCGTACTATTTCTGCCGGTTTTTGCCCGATGCAAGGCTGTCTGATCTGAAAGATCGCGCGGCCCGAAGAATGTTCAAGGGGCGAAATCCGCATCTCCCGGGAGACTATCTTGTGATCAATGGACACATCGCACCGCCTTCATACTGCGACATAAGACTCGGAATGGCTATGTTCCGCGACGCACATCATTATTTCTGGATGGTCAGCAAGGATGTCGAAGCCTATGAAGAGATTGCGAAAGACTTGGATGACGGGGAATTCCTAACTGACACTGAGTTGTTTACGCAACTATGGAAATATGTCAAGTCAGCCTATGGTGTCAGCAGCCTCAAGGAGTTGAGCCAAGCTCAGAAAATAGATTTGGCAAAGCGACTCCGCTATGACTACCGTTCCTCCAATGGTCAGATCCGGCGTGTTCTTGGGCTGTCGCAATATGAAGTGGACTCGTTGTTCCCTCTTGGCGCGCATGCGCCGCGGTGACAGGACTCTGATCCAGCGTTTGAGGGTCCCTTTTTCTCGCAGACGATAAAAAGGATGGTAACGGGAGAGTGGAAGAAGGTAAGCGACCGTCTGCGGTGGTGAGCGGTGGTGGGCGACGGAGAGCGATGGTCTGCGGACGGTAGATTATGCGTTTTTACGGGAAGCGTATGCCAACTTACGGAGGATAAGAATATGAAAGATCAAGTCTTGGGCAGGTGCCTGGGATTATATGTCAAACAACTAAATATTAAGCAATTATGAAAAGAATTTTGGAAGTGCTGCAGGATGGAGACGGCCAGTTGAAGTTCAACACAGACATCAATGTCTGGAAAGCCCCGATGGCGTCGATGGACATCATCCAGAATGCTATGCTGTCGATGTCAACGACGCTGTGGGGAGGAAACGAGCAGTCTGTCCTCGCGATGATACGCTCATTGGCGATAGCGGATCTGGCTCTCAGTACGAACCGTGACGAGATGATAGAACACCTCAAAGACGCTTCACGGTCTCTCGCCGATGCCTTTAATTCAGTGCTTCAAGAGGAACGACTCCGCGGTTCGGTGACCATATTCCCTCCCAATGTGAGGGCGCGTCCCGAAAAAAGCTGACCTACCATGTTCTCCAGTGAGCAAGGATAGCCCCAATTGCTCACGAGAGAGCCGGCCGAGGTTGCCTCGTGAGCAAGGAAGACCCGATCTGCGCACGAGATACCCTGCCGAGGTTGCCTCGTGAGCAGGAGGGCGCGGTCTGCGCACGGGATAGCCGGCCGAGGTTGTCTCGTGAGCAGGAGGGTTCGGTCTGCGCACGGGATAGTTGGCCAAGATTGTCTCGTGAGCAGGAGGGTTAGGCCTGCGCACGAGGCAACCTTGGTAGGATTTAAGCGACAGCTCCATATTCAGCGCAAGTGATCACAACGCCTCGGGTAATAATCCGAGTGCTGAAAGGATCACTGTAACAAATGGGCGGCTCTGGATCAGAAGATCAATTGTACTCCGAATGACGAGAAGAGTCTGTCTCCGACATGGCTGCGGAGATAATCAATGCGGGTTTTCAGTCCGATGGTCGTGTTGGCGTTGACTTCTTTGTGGTACTCGATCATTGTCCCTAATGCTATGTGGTCGGAAGATCGTATTTCCATGTCGTGAGGGTACCACTCTTTGACCGGACGGCTCTCCGCACGGGTGCCGTTGTAGACATACACGCCATTGATGCTTTTGTAGCCTCTGATCATGAAACCCGAAATGATGCTTCTTCTCTTGAAAAAGAATTGTCTGGAAGCTCCGGCCTCCGCGCTGACACTGGAATATTTGAACCAGCTGTGAGGGGTGACATAACTGTCATCTTTGCTGATGTACCTTATGTTGGAGTGTGCGTTCCACAGGTATGAATCACCCTCTGTGAGGTAGTAGTCGTATGATAATGATGCGTCAGCGGTAGTATATTCGCTCATTGTCGCCTTGGAGACAACCTCCCATCCGACACCGTTGATCTGCTTGGTGGAGTATTCTGTACCCTTGGTATGCTTGTAAAGAGAGTTGAATGATAGTTTGTGTACGGACTTCTCCCGCTCTATCAGCAACCGTGCATTTATGAAGCAGTCGTTGACGCTGCTGAGTCCCATGTCCCTTGGATGCATGGCGTCCTGTCTGAGTTCCGTGAGATTTATCCTGTATCCCATGTCAACCAAAAGCTCCACGGAGCCGTCAAAACCATACTGCAGGGCTCCTCCGTAGCTGTTGCCTTGATAGTACATTGTGTACAATCCTCCGGATCCAACGACGTCTTCCGTATAATTACCGAGGCCTTTAAGGACAAACACGTTCTGAAGAATCGAGCCATTGCTGAGGGTCGGGGCGGACCGCTCAAGAAGACGCGAGTAGAGGACGTTGAATCCTATGAAATGACTTGAACCTATGATACAGGCGATCGAAGGAGATACCTCGGCCTCGTAGACGGTGGACTCACTGCGCGGATCCTGCTGCTTGGCAGCTATGCGGTCACGGTATTTGATATGAAGCCCTCCGGAAAGCCGCTGCGACAAAGGGGCGGACATCTTGAACTCCATGTCATATGATTGTTTCTTCCAGTCACTCAAGGTTGTGTCCGCGACATTGTATATGAAACGTTCGTCATGTGGAGCGTACACCAATGTGTTGTAGCGAGTGCCGGAATCGGTGATGTTGTCGTAGGAGAACTGTCCCCATAGTTTGATTTTCCCTATGGTTGCATAGCCTGCCGTGTTGAAACGGACATTATGGGATGACTGCGGTTCCTGGAAAAGGTGGTGCTCTCCTGTTATGAAGCCGTATGACAGGCCGGCGGTGTTATCCGTCCTCTTTCCGCTTGTCTCCATAAGGGCGGAGTTGCCGGATTCCAGCCATAGAGCCTTCTCCTTATTCAATATTCCGTTGTCTTGTGCCCATGCCATCGGATGTGTGAGCACAAGAAACAACGGAATTATTATTGAAAAATGTCCTTTCATCTGAAAACGGGACTATTCAGCCCAGGAGGCTTTCTTTGAGTTCCTTCTTAGCACAGGATCTTTGGACACGGTGAAATCGTTAGTGGAGTTGTTGGTGTCCTGATAGATGACGTTGCCTTCGGAGGTCTTGCCTTCTTCCTTCCTCAGGATCGACTCCCTTACGTAGATGCCGCTCACCCATGTCTTGCCTGCGTCTATGTTCTCGGGAAGGAACGGGTTGGTTGTCGAATTCTTCACCCAGTTCACACCGTCGAGCACATCGGAACGCAGAACAGGCACGTAAGTTCCGGTAGGCTTGCCTCCATTGTAGTTCGCGACAAGTGTGGCGTCCGCGACAGGTGTGGACGGAGCGAACAGGATAAGGCCGGCATTAGAGACTGACATCATGTACTGTTTGGTGATGGTGGCGTTATGCGGGTTGATCATTATCATGTTCCCGGAGGAAGGATTGTCTACCTGTCCGTTTTCGATGTACTTGTCGCAGACAGTCTCGAACTCGGCGCTTGACAGGTCGATGGAGTTCGGATTCTTGTCTGCTGTTGTGTGATTTGTCGCCGAGGAGGCGATCACGAAGGATTCTCCAGGATTGAGAAGATAGGTCTTGCCGTCTCCCGGAATCTGCCAGATGACATCCTTTGCGATCACATATTCATCAGCATTCATTGTTGTCGTTGAGCCATCCGCCGCCACGAGGTGACCGTTGTTGTCCGCGAAGTTGACTGTAGACGAGGAGTAATTGCTTGTCGTGCTTATGCAGAGGCCATCTACATAGACAGGTTCGCTGCCGTTGTTGTAGATCTCGATGTAGTTGTCCTTCATATAGTTGGTCTTTTCAGGAGTTTTGCTTCCGCAGAAAAAGATCTCCTTGAATATGATGGACGAAGACTTGCTGGCGGTTATCTTCAGGGATGTGAGAGCGTCGGCCGAGTTGATCACGACCGCCTTCGCGCTTCCAAGGTAGTTGTAGATAGAGTGACGCGCGGTGGCGACCACATCGTAGACACCTTCGATAAGTTGGGAGACAGTGACGGTTTTGCTGTCGGTCTTGATTTCGGTGATCTCTCCTGTGTTGGTGTTGGTGAATGTCACCAGATAACTCTCCGGTGAAGGCACTCCAGCCGTGAATCCGGACTCGTCAAGTCCGATGCTGAAATCGTAAAACTTCACCTTGTCCTTCTGGCAGGACGAGATTGCGAGTGCTGTGGCTATCGCCAAGGTAGCAGTAATGATGATTCTTTTCATATACAACAGTTTTAAGGGATTATATTTTTACTTTAAGTTCAAACCCGAAGTACATCGGGGCGTTCAGTTCAGAGTAGGAGCCAATACTTATCTCCGATGGATCCAATGGCCTGGAATTGAAGATGTTATTGACAAAGAACGAAGCGGTCATCTTCGATCCGATCTCCTTGGAGATGTTCAGGTTGAACACAAGGGTCGGAATTGTGTGGCTTACGGTGAAACGGTTAGGCGACTTGATGTCGTACATATACCTGAATGCGGGATCGTCTGCCATGGCCGGGGTGAATTCCGTTATGCGTCCGTCTTCGGCGCTGATGAAGAGTTGCGGCAATTCATCATTGTTGTAGTCATTCCATCCGCGTGTGAAAACATTAAACTGGGAGGAAAGAGTCACCGCGAAACCTATGGCCGGAATATTGTGTGTGACTCTCAATGTAGTAAGGAACTTTTCATAATTTATCCGGCTTACGAAAGGATCGTAGACGGAGACGTTCGTACCTACATAGCTGCCTGACCGCGGCCTGAAGTCAAATGTGTATCCTGCGTTGGCGCTCTGTGTCCTCATCCACGCCCCGTTGAGGAAGAACGATGTCCGAATGGCGTCGAACCTGCCGAGATTCAACTCATATTCAACCCCCGTGTTGTGTTCGTAGCGGGTGTTCATCGGCTTGTAGAAGCGGAAAAACTTCTTGTCGGCGCGTGTGAGGCCAAACGTTGGATTTCCAGAGGCATCGCTTCCTGAGATTGTATATGTCAGGAAAGGAAGAAGGACAAAAGTGTCAAAATCGGAGCCGAATGTGTACCCGTTCCTCATCAACTCATCGTAGAAAGTGATTTTAAGCGAGTAACGGGACGCTATCGTCAGATCGAGACCTACCTCCAGTTTGCGGTTTTTCGCCATCTCAAGTCTGCTGTTGGAAGTGTCGAATATCCTTGTGCTTGCGATAACGATCTTGTCCTGAGGCGACTGGACATCGTTGTTGAACAGGGTCTGGTCGCAGTAGGCATTATTTGGATGCAGATATGAGGCCGTAGGAGCCTTTGCTGTGATCCCGTAGCCTCCTCTAAGATTCAGGACCCGCGGAACAATCTCATAGCTTAGGTTGATTCTTGGAGACAGAGCATCCATACGCTCGACCAAGTCATAGCGGAGTCCGGCGCTCAGGTTGAAGGCTCTGTCCAGGATGACAGTCTTGAAAGAGCTCTCGGCAAAAAAGCCGAACTGATTGACAAAAGGAATGTCATAGAGGGGTCTCTCCCGGTAACCTGAGTCCGCGTTGGTGCTGTGTGGCGGCGGTGTTCCTTCAGGGTAAACGAGTCCCCGGCCGAGATTCCCATCAGACTTGAAGTCTATTCCGGCAAGTATGGACGAGCTGGTGGTTCCCCAGGACTTGAACAGGTTCGCGACGATCTTCGCATAGGTGTTCATCTCCCTGCTGTAGAAATCATAATGGGAAAAGTAAGAGTCTGGCATGAAGATGGCGAACGTCCCTGCCTCAACCTGATTCTGGGTGAAATTTGTTATCTTTTCACCGTTGGTGTCGAAATAATCTCTACCCGGGACATTGCTCACGATTGTACCGTCCACCATATTGTTTGTGTACAGAGAGGTGGCGCTGGCGCAGATCTGCTCCTTGAATGAATCCTTCAGCGTGAAACTGTTGGAAAGGTCGTACCTTATGGATTTAAGCCATCCGGCATTGGCGCTCCACGTTCCGTTGGTGCTGATGCGGTAGCCGTAGCTCTGCCCTCCGGACGAAAGGCGTGAGCGTAGATCATCCGGGTTGGGATTCCTGGTATCCTTTCCGAATCTCAAGTCCAGTGAACTTGTGCTTGTGAGACGGTTGAAGGTGTTGCTGTATACGGCTTTAAGATTGACTCTTCTGTAGTTGGCGTAGCTCTCGGTTGTCTTGGCGTTGCTGTAGGCATAATCTGTGCTGACGTGAATGCTTCCTGAATGCGGAGCGAGCCTGAATCCTTTTGAAAGAGAGGCCTGATAGATTTTCGGATCCGTCTTGAACCTGAGTGTAAGAGGTTCTGTGCCGGCCTTGGAGTTGATGATGACCGCTCCTGACGTAAGGTCGCCGTATTGCACGGATGGAATGCCTCTGATAACCTCTATCGACTCAATGTTGTCAGTGGAGATGGAACGCACGTCCACGCCCGAATTCGGAACAGAGCCTGCGTTGAATGTCGATGTCCCGGCTATTGTTGTCGATGTCCCGTTCATGGCAGAGCTTATGCCTTCCATGTTGGCATTGTTGGACACAGGAGAACCGTCGATGATTATGGCGGTTCCGAGGCTGTTCATGTCACTTCCGGCAGCTGTGCGGAGGTTGAGGCTCTGTGCGCTGGACAGGCTTGGGTTTGAGATGCTCACCCCTGGCAGCAACTGCATGACGTCTCCAAGCGAGCTTGTCAGAGCGTGGTCTATGGCCTGGCGGGATATCGTGGACGCTGTGGACTCGCCTGCCTTGCTGCTTTGAGCCACTATATGGACTTCCTTAAGTCTGAAACTGCTCAGCTCCATCGTGAAATCAAACCGGACTCTGCCGGAGGTTCGCAGAACGACGGTGGAGTCAATGGCGACGTAACCGATCATCTCGATGTGGAGGTCGTACTGTCCCTCATCCAGATTACTGAATGAATAGTCTCCCGCGGCATCTGTGACTGAATAAAGTCCGGTAGGTTTGAGCATGACCACGGCTCCCGCCATAGGGGACGGCTTTCCGTTCTCGATGGTGGTTACCCTGCCGCATAACCTCAGCTTTCCGTCTTTGGGCATGGAGAAACCCTCCTGCCCGAAGGGCAAGAGCAGAAGCAGGAGCGTGATTATTGTTGACAATGCTCTTCTCATCGTGACGTAATTGTCATTCGCTGATCCGTCTTATGCTCTTTGTCAGTTCCTCGCGCAGCCGAGGGTCGCTCTCTTTCTCAAGGAGAGAACGGCACAGGCTTTCCGCGCGTGAAGCGAGAAAAGAATAACGATACCAGCCAAGTGTTTCTGCAATAAGTAGTTTTATGTCATGATCCGAACATCTTGTGTAATACTCTGCAATCGGTTCAAGAGCATCAGCGCGACATTGGTTCCTTTGCGCGCGAATGAAGAGTCTGGCCGATTTCAAGTCTGTAGTCTCGCTTGTGAGATTATCGATGTCGGTCTTAATGGAAGCCGAGTTTGAATCAATGTACTTATAAAGGGACTCTTTGCCTTCTTCGCCTTTCCAGTACGGTGTTGAGCGTACAAGGTCTTTGGCTTTCTCTCCGTCAATGGTGACAAGCAGTGACTTGATGTGGAACAGCACTCTCTTGGATGTCAGAGGGTCAAGGAACAATCGGACGGCTTTTTCGGCAAGAGCCGGAGACTGATTGTAGGTCGCGAATTTGGCACCGAGCCGCTGAAGAAGCTCATAGTCATCGTCAAGAGCAAGAAGAATGGCCTTGTCGAAGCAGTCCGGGGCGATTTCAGCATTGCCGTCGAATGCGGCGAGCCTTACGATCCCGGAGGCCGCTTCTGTCTGGATCCTGATGAGTTCTTCAGGTGAGATTGATCCGCTTCTTACCAGTTTGCGTATCGCAAGTGCCTTGACATCAGGATGAGCCTCCTTTGCGGAGAGAATTTTTCTCCAATGCCTTTCTGAATATCCTTCTCCTCCCGCCGCGGCGTCCAAGGCACTTATGGATGAATAGTGGAAAGTGGGATCACCGAACAAGTGGGTCTCAAGGTTCCAGATGTTCCGGTAGATGTTACCGGCGCACACTCCTTCTCCGAACAGGCCGGCCATCTCATCGCACCATACGTCCTGAAGTGAGTTGACGGAATGCGCGAGTGCGGCGAGCGTGGAGTTCTTGTCCGAGAACAGGTAATGTGACACGATGTAGTCGTCATTGATGAAGGCTCCATTGAAACAGGCGTCAAAGATGATGAACCTGGATGCAATGCTGTGGGCATCCACGTCCTCAGGGTAGATGTCCATAGAACGGTCGTAAAGACTGTCCTGAACTATGAATTTCGGATCGGACGCCTCATCCAGCCACTGGGCGGGAATGCCATAACGATTGATGAAATCGGCTTTGAGTTTGTCCTGGTTCCGTGAAGAACGTACCTTGACACGGAAATAGTTCCGTGCGAGAGACAGCCAACCGTCGGGAGAGGACACGTAAGGTGAACCGTTGAGAAGCTGCATGTCATTGTAGCCGTGGTGATGGAGTATGGCGAGATCCACGCTTGGCTCCGAAAGGCCTGAAAGAAGCCTGTCCTTTACGGATTCATCGAAATCGTGATTGATGAAGTCCAGCCTTCCGTCCCTGCCCTCAATGACCGGGAACTGCTCGTGAAGGACCTTGTACTCGGCCATCCTTGACACCATTGACTCTGAATTGTAGCCGTGACCCGCGAAAAACAGTACATGATCGATGCCGGCGGATTCTTTTTTTGCCCTTACGGCTTTTCTCAGGAAGGCGTCAATCAGTTCATATTTATGAGCTTCATCCGAAGGCTTTATTCTTGATGTGTAGATTGAGGAACGGATACGTTGAGGAGACTCCTCGCTCAAGGAATAGTAGAAGAGTTCCGGTTTTTCGACATCCCTCTTCAGAAAGCGGAACACCAGACCGAAATCATCGTAGAATCGGTCGGACGGCACGCTGGAGCTCTTCCAGTCACGTTGTTGGCTCATCTTGAAGGCAGAACTCAGGTGCTGCGCGTCCCTGATCATGGGAACAGGAATGTCTCCAACGAGCACGGCTCCTTCCAGAGATTCGTTTTTGTAAAGATCCATCAACGCGGCGCGCAGGGAGTCCGGAACACCCCATCTGTCTATGAGCAGGATGCCGCGTTTGCCGTCAAGCCGCATGCTTGACAGGTACTCCTCGATCGCTTCGGAGGCGTGGCTATAGGTAAGCGAATCCGTAACTACGGCGACAGATGTGCGGGCGGAAGGCCTCGCGACGGAAACAAGGCTGCACAACATTGCAGCCAGCACGAGTATCGTGCGATGTCTGAAAATACTACTAACCATAATGACAAATATAATTTTTTTTCATGAAAAAGAAACAATCCGGTGCTGTTTTTTGTTCAGTTTTACTGCCCGGCAGAATCCGCCGCAATCTTCAAGCCAACCTCTTCCGCGTACTTCTCCGAGACGAAATTGCCAAAAGAACAGCCAGTGTCGAAAATATAACTTTTCGTTGCGCCATTTACTTCCACAGGAATATAAATGTGCTGGCCTCTGTCGAGAGCCACAGCGGCATTTTCCAATTTGTTGAAACCGATACCAAGCTGAGCATCCACCATAAAATCAAGCATCTTCACACTTACGGAGTCTTTCAGATTCGGATATTCTTCTTTCAATAGAAACAAGTCACCACTATTCAGAATTTCACCCATTCTAACATCTGCCTGTGTCTGTGAATATGCCCAATTGTATCCGAGCAGAAAGGAAGCAAGTAGATACAAAAGCCTATTTGCAGTTCTCATACTGATTGTGAATTATCTATTAAACACACGGATAAAGATACAAGAATAATCGGATGAGCATGAATGCGGGCAAGCATATATTCGGTCAACAAAGCTTATTCAGCTCGCTCATCATTGATGGTCTTCGACGATATTGTGCCCTGAACTCTTCAATTAGTTCATTTACGGCAGCTCGCCCCTCATCACACGAATCCCGTAAGGCTTTCATATTGCTGACGATATAACAATATCTACGGCTATCTGTCGGGATGGCTCTCATTCGGATATTGTCAATATGCCCTTCAACGATCTTCCGTCTCGTGGAAGAATCCAGCAGTTTGCCATATTCGGCCAAAACCATATAGCATTCATTATTGTAGTCATTACCCCAAGACAAACACTCGGCCAACAGGGGAATCATGTTCTCTTCCGCACATATTCTGGCGGTATCCTTCTGTGTATGAAAACGGCGCTTATTGACCAACTGTTCAATGATGGTGTGTAACCGGTTTGAAGAATTGACAGGCAACGATCCCAGAACATGTTTTAACTGAAGGTAATAATCATATTCTGAAGAAGAACTGTTCAAAATCAGATACTCAAGTTCTTCTGCCAGCCTTGGTGTGTCTCCTGTTGTTTCAAGCAGTTCCATCTTTCTTTTATGACAGCTGTGCACGTACGAAGAGTCTTCCGTACATGCTATAGCCCTGTCCAGCGACTCAATGGCCTCTTCAATTTGTCCGTGGAATATTTGGGTGTCAATCCGCATCTTGGATAGTTCCGGAACGAAAAAGTTATCATCTATTGTCTTCCGGGCGACATCATATTTCTCTTTATAGTTCAAGTATGCAACTTTTCTGAACAACCATCGATTTCTATAATCGACAGCTCGCCCTGCATTGTCAATACGCTCATCAAGTGAAGCCAAATGTTCGTCAAAACTATTGAAAACGCCATCAAGAACGCTTTGCAACTCACTCAAATCTGCAATGCAATATCCGCCGTCATTGAAAGTAGACGTTCCGGACGCCTTGTCAATGTCGCTGGATATCCTCATGATGGTATTAATATCCAGCACTTTAGATTCGATTAATGATATGAGCATGTCTGCTGCGTTCCTGGTTTCGAAATCATATCCGTCGTAACTCTCACATTCATATACGCAATCATTTGAGTAATGCTTTCCGACAAAGAGGATTACCTCGGACGCAATTGACGCCGCTGCGTCGAATTCTCCTTCCTGATCATAATACCTGGCCTTTTCCATCATTCGCCCCAATTGTTCGGCTATCTGGTACCAGTTTAGAGATGGCCCCCATCTGTGTCCGCTCTCATCAACGGCAAAGATGATATTCCTGACCTCAGCCCTAAGTGAGTCCGGGTCAATGCTATCAGGAAGAAAGTGCCGGATTAAGGCCTCGCTTAAATCTTGATTCTTATATGCATAGTCCTTCATGAAAGAAAAGACTTCGTCACTATTGTTCAGGTTGAAAACCTGGTCGAGTTTCGCTTTACTCATTTTGTTTAATGTTTCAGAGTGCGTGAATATTTTTGGGTAAGATACGAAATAAAATCATCCTTGTAAAATCCACTTCAATGTTAGGGTCTATAACGGTCTTGTCAACTAACTTCCGCCAAGGTGAAACTGGTCACTTGAGTTACCTAAGACTTGTGAGGTGGCTCGTGACTGAATAACATGCTTATTTTTAGCGGAATCGCTAAAATATTTGGAGATTCCGCTAAAAATCCTTTGCGTTCAAGTTGTTTTTATTTAAAGTCAACCTGCTGGATAAGTGTGAGGATCTGTAAACATACCGAATATGACATACGAAGAGCTACGTGGTTCTAAGTCCTCAAAACTTATGGATGGGTAATATAAACTACAACGATCGTTTCGAAATAGGTATTGTATCTCCTTCTTACAAGGTGTTCTCAATAGATGAAAAATTTGACAAAGGGTATATTGCATTCCTGCTAAAGACACGAAAAGCGTTGTGGGCGTATTCCCTTGTCTCTGAGCAAGGCGCAAGTATTGTTCGGAGGAATCTCAATTATGAGAGCTTTCTGGAAATTTCATTTGTGATTCCATCCCTGAAAGAGCAGCAGGCTACTGCAAGAAGGCTATCTGCATTCAAGCAAAAGCATACGATGGAAGAAGCCTTTCTGAGGTCTCTTCTTTTAC
>OCLD01000127.1_pt1 | contig 19337 bp, 8 predicted proteins | sample 1495911 | NCBI WGS metagenome assembly OCLD01 (sample SAMN03418271, study PRJEB22391) | human gut metagenome | biome: human-gut; feature: organic feature; material: feces | host: Homo sapiens | place: Tanzania | collected 2013-01
TTTGGCGTTAATATGTTCTTTCTAGCGGCAAAGGTACACCTTTTAGCTCAACTGACAATGCGTTTTAGACTTTTTATGCCTGCTCGCTTAATTCGAGCCAGCGAAATTCTTTCTCATCTATTTGCCTGCTTAACTCCCGATAAAGAGTGGTCAATTCGTTTAGTTGCTCAAAATTGAGATTAGGATTTTCGTTCAACTGCTGTTCTATTTCGGCTTTTCTACTTTCGAGTTCCGGCAATAAACTCTCTATTTCTTCTTTTTACTTCAAACTGGCTTTTCACTTTTATGGAAATATCCCTGCAATAGGAATCGTTAATAAAATTTTTGACCGGAAGAACAATGCCGCTCTCCCCTGCATCTGCATGAAAGCTGTCATAATGGTCTGTAAGCGCAATAAAACGCACGGAAAGAGCCGGGAAAATTTTTTGTATATATTTCCCGGATTCAATATAATCACGTCCAAAGCGGGAAAGGTCTTTTACAATGACACAGTTCACCCTTCCGGCTTCAATATCGCTTATCATTCTTTTAAATTCCGGTCTGTCAAAATTACTGCCTGAAAAACCATCATCGACATAACTGTCATACAATTCGATATCCTGCTGTTCATGAATAAAGGCTTTGACCAGTTCTCTCTGATTCCCGATGCTGTTACTCCAGGATTTCCGTTTCCCATCCTTTGCTGTCACATCTCCGGCATCACCGTCATCCCTCGAAAGGCGAAGATACATGGCTGCCAGAAAATGTTGTCTGCTCATGCTATCACTCCCGGTCTATGATCATTCCGTTATAAACTTCAGATCTGAATTTCAGTGAGATGTCTCAGATATTCCTCTATCTTGTCATCTATGCCCGGTCCTTCCTTCTGAAACCTGGCCTTTACCACGTAATCACCGATACGGTGGACATAGATATTATTGGTCTGCCCTGCAAAGGAAGCCAGTTTTTCTTCCACCGGCAGCTTTGTGTCAATCTTTATATCCTGTATGTCTGTGAGTGTGTTAATATCCACCGTCCGGACATCCACAGCAGCCATTGCATCCAGTTCTTCATCGGCTATATCCAGCATCTGCCATCCTCTTTTTTCTGCTTGTTTTGTTTTATCTTATGTCCTATGCAGATTGTCCTATGCCATCCCCTTCCCGTATAAAAAAGCATTGCACACAAAAACGGATGATAACTGTTACGTTACCACCCGTTTTCCTTATCCTGTTTTATTTTTCTTCCTTCTCTTTCCGGTTTCTCCGGATGATCATACAAATAATGAAAAATACTGCCACGATAACTGCCAGCCACACAAAGCAGCAGATGCCAAGAAAAGTCGGACAAATATGGCATAATCCGCATTTATTGTTTTCTCCTGTTCCGTTCACCTGCTCGTAAGCAATGGCATAGGTGGAGAACCTGTCTGTACGGATGGTTATGGTATCCGGTTCCTCATCCATATCCGTTAAAAGAGTGTAGTCCCCTTCGTGGGAGCGAATAATGTAAAAGATCCTGTCATCACTTTGCAGCTCCGCCGGGATGCCGATTACCACATCTACCGGCTCATGTGTCTGGTTAACGGCGTTCCAGTCGCCTCCCCCTACCTTAATGAATATGGAGATATCGACATACATTCCGAGTGTCAGCCCTGGCAGCTTCTTCCGGTACTCTTCAATACCGTTTTCGATTGCCCTCTTATCCTGCTCCGACACGTTACCGGAAATGTCCTTCACATCTATCCGGATCTCTATGGTTTCTCCGTCAGCCACGCTCTGTATCTGCTCCGGCGTCAGCACGGCATTTGCCGCCGCCATGGTATCTGCCACTTCTGCCGTATACCCTTGCTCCTCACAGACAACCGTTACAATGACTGTGCCGTCACCCAGCTTCAACGCTGCACCTGTGTCTGCCACCGTCGGTGTTGTCTGTACATCTTCCTTTTCCGGCTGTTGTCCTTCAGGTATGCCGGAGGGTTCTTTTACAGTCTGCCCGAATAAATCGTCCCTGCCTGATGGCTTTGATGATTCTGACGGTTTGGGCAGCTCTGATGGTTTTGGCTGTTCTGACGGTTTTGGCTGCTCTGATGGTTTTGGCTGCTCCGGTATTTCCGTTGGTTCTGGTTCCGGTGTTTCCGAAGGCTTTGTCGGTTCTATCGGCTCCGTCGGTTTTTCTTCCGTTCCACCGCCGGTATGTATGCGTATGATCAGTTTCTTTTCCGATTGATTTCCGGCATTATCTGCGGCCTTCACGAGGATCTCTCCTCCACCGGCGGGAATCATCTCTTTCGGTATGATAAATCCGGCTTCGGTTTTCAGACTTACCGCAAAATCTTCCTCCAGCATGTTTTCCGCACCATTCCCAATCCGGTAAGTCACAGAGGCCAGACCGGCAGAAATGGCATTTTCCCTGTCATCCTTTACGGTCACGGCAACCGCCGGTACTTCCTTATATTCCTTCAATGCCTCGCCGCCGTTTACTGAAAACGTGATCTCCGGTGCGTTGTCCTCTACAATAACGCCATTGATGCCGCTGCCGTCTGTACCAATGGTCTTGGTATCCGAAGCATTTCCTGCATTGTCCGTGGCGGTAATTCGGATCCTTCCCTTAAAGTCGGGAGTGACATAGATGACAGCCATGTAATCGGCACTGTTTCCACCGGAAGCTTTTTTCACTGCTGCATGACCTGTTGTTCCGCTGCCTCCCGTTTCCGGTATCAGCGTGTAACTCACGTTCTCTATGCCGCTTCCCGCTTCCGTGATGGGAACGGTGATTTCAAGGCTGTCTTTGCGTATCAGCCAGTTCCAGAGGTTTTGATAGCCTTCGTTAAAGGACACATTGCCAAGCTGAGGGTTCACCGTGTCAAGCCTTGCGGTCAAAGCGGCTGTCTCTGTCTCGTTACCCGCTGCGTCCACCGCCTTAAAGGTATAGGTGTGTTCTCCTTCTTCCAGTCCGTTAAAAGTCAACTGATAGGTTTTACCGTCGGCCTGCGTGGTACTTCCTGTCATGGGAAGCGCTGTGTAAGCGCCGCCGTCCTTCTGAACATAGAGCGCTGTCACTCCTTCGTTGTCCGAATAGGTAAGCTCGATCGCCAGTTCCTGATACCACTTTCCCGCATCCTTATGATCTGCCAATACTGCGGCAAGGTTCGGGTTTGCGGTGTCTTTCCACTTCGCATAAAGGGTCACATCCTCCGTCAGATGATCTGCGCCTGCTTCGTCTGCGAAATGCCATGCGGTCGTAAGAGTATTGTCACAATACCAGCCCTCCAGAGTATAGCCCTCCTTCACCGGATTCTCCGGTCTGTCAACCGTCTCATTCCATACCTTTCCGGCAACCGCGGTGACGTTACTTCCGCCGTTTGCATCAAAAGTAACGGTCAGCGTCCTGCCCTCCGCAATCGTTACCTGCGCCTGTTTTCCATGGGGCGCGACGTCGGTAGCCTTCACCCGTATCAAAATATTCCCGGGTGCAAGACCTGACAGACTGCCGCCTGTTATCTCATCGGAAGTAATCGCCATCCAGTTTGTGCCGCCGTCAGTGCTGTATTCCATGGCTGCATTGATGCCGCCTAACGCTCCGTCCTTTTTCCCTTTTATTGTCTCATTTTCCACAGATACAGAAGGGATTCCCGGACGCCCCGCTATGGTAAGCTCTGCCGCGTCGCTGTCTGACGTGCTCTCCGTTCCCTTTTTAGCAATCCGGATCGTATTGCCAAACCAGTCTTCCCTGATGGCAATATGGCCCTGCTCATCGGCAGACAGGGGTTCCCCGTTCACAGCATAGTCTGCGCCTGCCGTCAGTCTGGTAAGCTGCTCCTGCCGGTAATCGATTGTTGGATTTGGCTTCTCCTCTTTTCCTTTGATACGGACAGTCACCTTTCCTTCTGCGGTATTTTCTGCATGATCGGAAGCCTTCACGGTAATATTTACAATGCCCGTCCTACCGGTGAGCGGTATGGTAAAGCCATAGCTTCCCTTTAGGTCAGTGTCAAAGCTGCCATTCACCGTCTGCTTTGCATCACTGTTTATGGTATAGGTAATACTTGCAATTCCCGCAGTAATACCGGCTTCTTCCGCATCCGTTACCGACACATAGACCGTCGGAGCGGCATTTTCCTCATAGTAATTCGTCGACAACGCCGCTCCCGGTTTGGGACCTGCCGGGTCTGTCATATCAGCCGCCGTGAAGGTGATCACCGGCGGGTTATCCTCCACAATGAAACCGTTTGCTGCGCCTGTGATGCTCTTGGTGTCAGAGTCATTTCCCGCTGCATCCATACATTTAATATTGGTGATGTTGCCCTTCCAGTCTGCGGAAAGGGTGATCTTCGCCTGACCATTCTCAAGCCTTGCAGTCTTTTCTTCCGCTGTGCCGGACGCGGGCGTTATGGTATAAGAAATCTCCTCTGCCCCGCTGCCTTCCTCCGTCACCGGAATATGCAGAATCAGGCTTTGTCTACCGATGATCCAGTCAAGAAAGTTCGCTGCCTTCTGCTCAAAGGTAATATCACCGATGACAGGCTTCGTTGTGTCAAGCTTTGCGGTCAATGCATCTGTCACGGTCTCATTACCCGCCGCGTCTGCCGCCTTAAAGGTATAGGTATGTTCTCCTTCTTCCAATCTGTCAAAAGTCAGCTGATAGGTTTTACCGTCGGCCTGCGTGGTGCTTCCTGCGGTGGAAAGCTCCGTGTAAGCGCCGTCGTCCTTCTGAACAGAGAGCTTCGCTACTCCTTCATTGTCCGAATAAGTAAGCTCGATCGCCAGTTCCCGATACCACTTTCCCGCATCCTTCTGATCTGCCAATACTGCGGCAAGGTTCGGATTTGCGGTGTCTTTCCACTTCGCATAAAGGGTCACGTTATCCGTCAGATGATCCTCGTTTTCTTCGCCTGCGAAATGCCATGCGGTCTTAAAGGTATTGTCACGATACCATCCCTCCAGAGTATAGCCTTCCTTTACGGGATCCTGCGGCCTGTCAACCGCATCCTGCCATGCCTTTCCGGCAACCGCGGTGACGGTACTTCCGCCATTTGCATCGAATGTAACGGTCAGCGTCCTACCCTCCGCAATCGTTACCTGCGCCTGTTTTCCATGGGGTGCGTCGTCGGTAGCCTTCACCCGTATCAAAATATTCTCCGGTGCAAGACCTGACATGCGGTTGCCTGTTATCTCATCGGAAGTAAACGCTATCCAGTTCGCGCCGTCGTCAATGCTGTATTCCATCGTCTCACTGACGCCGTTTAACGCTCCGTCCTTTTTCCCTTTTATTGTCTCATTTTCCGCAGATACAGAAGGAATTCCCGGACGCCTCGCTATGGCAAGCTCTGCCGCGTCACTGTCTGATGTGCTCTCCGTTCCCTTTTTTATAATCTGGATCGTATTGCCAAACCATTCTTCCCCGATGGCAATACAGCCCTGCCCATCGGCAGACAGGGTTTCCCCGTTCACCGCATAGGCTGCTCCCGGCGTCAGTCCGGTAAACTGCTCCTGCCGGTAATCGGTCTTAGTGTCAGGCTTCTTTTCCTTTTCTTTGATACGGACAGTCACCGTTTTTTCTGCGGTATTTCCCGCATAATCGGAAGCCTTCACGGTAATATTTACAATGCCCGTCTTACCGGTGAGCGATATGGTAAAGCTATAGCTTCCCTTTAGGTCAGTGTCAAAGCTGCCATTCACCGTCTTCTCCGCATCACTGTTTATGGTATAGGTAATGTCTTTGATTCCCGCGGTAATACCGCCGTCGTCCGCATCCGTTACAGACACATAAACCGTGGGAGCGGCATTTTCCTCATAATAATTCTCAGACAGCGCCTCCCCCGGTCTGGGATTCTTCGGGTCTGCCATGTTTGCTGCCGTAAAGGTGATCACCGGCGGGTTATCCTCCACGATGAAGCCGTTTGCTGCATCTGTGATGCTCTTGGTGTCAGAGACATTTCCCGCTGCATCCGTACATTTAATATCGGTGATTTTGCCCTTCCAGTCTGCGGAAAGGGTGATCTTCGCCAGACCATTCTCAATCTTTGCAGTCGCATTCTGTGCGGTGCCGGACGCAGGCGTTATGGTATAGGAAATCTCCTGTACCCCGCTGCCTTCCTCCGTCACCGGAATATGCAGAATCAGGCTCTCTTTCCCGATGATCCAGTCAAGAAGGTTCGCTGCTTTATTCTCAGCGGTAATCTCACCGATGACCGGCTTTGTCTTATCCCACTTCACGGTGACAGACTCGGATTCAGTCGCATTGCCCTCTGCGTCCTCCGCCTTAAAAGTGTAGGTATGCACACCCTCTGTACAGTCGTAAGCCTTCGTAAATGTTGTACCGGGTGCTGTGGAAATACCACTGATTTCCTCAAAACCGCCATTATCCACTTTGCCGTACAGCTTCGTCGTGCCAACGTCATCGGAATAGGTCAGCGTAATGTGCAGAGCCGCCGCATTGTACCAACCGCCAGCATTCGCACTGACACCGCTCTCCACCGCTGCCGTAAGAGATGGCTTCTGCGTATCCTTAATAAGCGTCATCTCCACGCTGTACTCTTTGCTGACATTTCCTAAATTATCAATAAGACTGACCAGATACCTACCGTTTTCCGTCACGGTAAAGCTATTCCCGGTGAAGGGCGTCCATGTGTTTTCGCCCTCCATTCGATACTGCCTTGTCTGAATACCGCTGCCGCGATAATCTGTGCAGTTTCCTTTTTGGTCGTAGATTGCCGTACAGTCATCCGTAGCACCTGTCAGCTTGATCGTGCCTGTTTCCCTGTCTGTAGATACGGAACGATCCAGCTCTTCCACCTTCGGCGCCTCGTTGTCGATGTTTTTCACAAGCACTTCTGTACTGACGGAATTGCCATATTCGTCCGTCACCATGAATACATAGACGCCGTTTTTCGTCACAGTACAGGTTCCGGTGGCATCGTTGGATCCAGAATCTATCGTCTGTAGGCCGTCCGGCGTGTATACGGACGCAATCTTACCTGCGCCGGTTCCGGTTCCTTTCTTCGCCGTCCATGTAAGCACAGCGCTCTTTCCCCATGAACCCGCATTGCCTGTCACAATAATCGTGGGAAGCCCCTTTTCGGTTACCTTTTGCATCATATAATAAGGCCCCGACCGGACGACTGTGGAGACATTTCCTGCGCCGTCTGTAACCTTTACCTGAAGATATTTTGCGGTCTTTGCAGTCTCTGTGGCGGTATACACTGCCTGATAGCTACCGTCCGCACCCGCATCGAGTGTCGTCCACGAAGAATGGGCTGCTGTGTCATTTGTCCATGCATACTCCACCTTTGCCACGCCGCTGCCACCGGTATCCTCCGGGAGCACGGCAAGAGTCAGCTCATTGTATACGGTATCCGTACCCGTGCTGCTTCCGCTGCGGATTGTGACTGTGGGCTTCTTAACATCTATTTTTTGTACCTCAATGGTTTTGGAAATCACATTTCCATAACTATCTGTCAGCGTCACAGTGTATGTTCCGTTTTTGGTAACTTTCAGAGACGTCGTCCCGCTTGATTTCGTAATGGGCGTTGAACTGCTCGTCGGTCCGCCAAAAGTAATATTTGTACCGGATTGTGCGCCCGCATACTGCATCACGATATATTTTTCCGGTTTCCATACATCCGCCACAACCTCATCGGAAGCCGCGGAACCCGCCCTTACAGCTACCTCCGTGATCGTGGGCAGCATAAAGGAAAACGGCTGATAAGTGTGCGTGGAAGCCCCTGATGCTGCAGTGGCGAGCACATGCAGATACCAGGTCTCCGTCTTTCCTGCCGTGCCCCTGCTCTCCGTAAGCTGTTTGCCGCTTGTGGTAGTCTGCCAGCCATAGGCGGGCAGTGCGGTATCCTTCGTCCATGTATATTGAACGGTTTCTGCCCCTGTGGCTGTGATGGTTGCCTTATGGCAGGGCAGGCTGCCGCTTGTATCTGCCTTGATCGTCACCGACGGCTTACTGTTGTCCACGGTCACGTTGGTACTGCCGCCCGTAAAGGACTGGCTGGTGCCGCCTGCCAGACTGCACATATCCTTAATAACAGAGGCGTTGCTGATACCGGTAACCTTCAGCGCACTGCTGCCCCCTAAGCTGGCAGAGGACGATACCGTCCCTGTAAAATACAGCACATTGGTGTCTGCGCCGCCTGCGTATGTCAAAGTACCTACGTTGGTCGTGATGGTAAGACCGCTCAGAGAGCTGTTCTGGCTGTCCACAATCTCGTCAAAGACAAGCGCCACCGTAATCGGGTCTCCCGGAAGGTAAGTGCCGCCCGCCATGGGCGCAACGCCGAGGAGCTGGGGTTCCTTCTCATCCTGCACCATGACATAGCTGGTCAGACCGTCCACATACCAGCTGTCCTCTCTTTTACCACTCGCACCAAAGTAAGCATAGCAGGTCTCATCTACACCCAGCCTCACCCATGTGTTATTGTTGTAAGGATAAGTCGTACCAGAGATTCTTGTTGGCTTAGTATCTCCCACACCCCCACCCGTTTCAGTGCTCGGGAAAAGAAAGGTTGTCGCTTTATTACTAGCGAGTTGAAAGTTACATGCCCAAAGTTGCCCGGATGCTCTTGTAACTACGCCATCTTCCGCAATTTTGTTATTCTTTCCTATTAAGTCAAAATAGCCATTCTTCGGCACTTCCGATTTTCCCAGATACGCATGTTCATAGCCGTCATCGCCTTCATAAGCCTTCAACCGATACCGATAGTACCACCCGCTGGCGGTTGCATTCAAATACGCCAACTGATTTGAATTGGTATAATAGTCAGAGAGTTTTCTCTCGGTATGGTAGTTCTCCACATTGTCGCGGTTGGTCCGAAAACACACATTGCTATTTGTCGCGCCTTGCTTTTCTGTTGAGTCCTGAATTTTTTTCCCACTGGTCGTACTTACCTCTGTCTGATCGAGATTTAATTTTTCCGTGGTATAAATTGTCCTGTCGATGACATAACTCTTGTTCTTCGTCATCGTGTGCGCCTGTGAGCGCTTTGTCGCGTCAATCTTCCCGCCGCCTTCCACGCGGTAAATTTCCAGTGAGTAGGTTCTGTCCTCATTGGAGTATCTTGTGCCCTCTTTGCTATCGTAGGCATTCGTCACGCCGAGCTCCGTCACAGTCACTTTCTTGGACGTCTCCTCGTCCTTGAAGGTAAGAGATCCCTGCGTATGGGTAAAATGGGTGCCGCCGATGGCGGAGCCGTTTACCGTGCGGTAATAGACGGTCTGTTCCCCGTCCGAACCGCCGCTTCTTGTAATCTTAAAGGTCGTTATTTTACTGTTGGTCGATATTTCGCTCACAGAAAACGTGCCGTACTTTGGGACTCCGAAGCCAAAATCTTTCGCTTCGCTGTAAATGACCTTCGTACTTCCGCCAGATGTAACCTTCGCATACGCCCGCGCATAGTATTCCACGCCGGAGACAAGCCCTGTGGCAGTTGCACTTAAGTTCCCGTTCTTTGTTTTGATAACGCTGGAGGTTTTTACGCTTCCGTTGTTAAGCTCCAGTGTGGGAGCCGGCACAATGCCCCATACGAAGCCCGTCTCCTTGATCGTGTCTGCTCCGGTATGAGTTAAAGTTGCTTTTAAGCTATACCGATCCTTGCTGCCCGAAACCGCAGTAAGCTCACCGAGCTTCAGTTCCAGAGGCTTTGCCGTCACCGTAATGGTACAGTTTTTGGTGCTTTTATTTCCCACAGCGTCCGTCGCCGTCACCGTAACGGTCTTTTCCCCCGGGAGGTTGCTGATATCCGTCGGTATCGTGTAGGACAAGGGTTCGTCAGCAAGCTTGCGGTTATCCGAAGCAACAACAGCCTCCGCAAACAGCTTTTTCACCGTCTCCAGTGCCTCGTCCTCCAACACCGTAACCGGTGTATAGGTAATCGTGGGAGCCGTCTTGTCGATATTGTCCACCTTTACCTTATAATCTGCCGATTTATCACTGCCATTCAGCTTATAATTTATGGTAAAGGAATATTTGTTATTTTCGGAAACAACCATTGATGTTTTCGGAACAGCCACATCAGTAATCCCCATCTCCGGCACGGCCTCAGCACTCACCGTTATTGTCACATCCTTATTTGTAAGGACATCCGGGGACAAGGTATGGCTGACCTTGGGGCCGATTCCCACGTTCTCCAGGAAATAAAAGCTGACACTGTCGGTTGCCTTGATCTCCTCCGTAGTCGGATCCTTAAGAATTCCCGTAATCCTATATGTACCACTTGGCGAGTTTAAGGGCATCCCAAGCGCTATCTCCTCTTTCTCCTGCACCTGCCCAAAGCATGCATCCAGCGCATTTCCTGTCTCCACCTGTGTCAGGGTATATTCTGTGGTATACTTCGTATTCCCTTTCTGCCTGACCGTCACAAGGGACTCTACGGTAACCTGACCATTTTCCGTGACGGCGTCCTGAAGCTTCAGGGAAAATTCTTGAATATTGGAGTCTGCCGTTCCACCGTCCAGTATAAGCTGCATCCAGTCCACCGTCACCACCCAGCTCGGCGCAACGGTCACGGATATGACGTTCTTTCCCTTTTTCAGCTTGTCAAGGGGAATCTCCAGCACGGTGGTATTCCATGTGTTGTTCGTACCCGCAAGATTACCGATCGTCTCACTGTTATATGCAATTTTACGATTCTTCACAGTATTTACCTGATCCATGGGCAGATAAATGTCATCGTTCAGATACACATAATCCATTTCACCAAGATCTTCATCCACATCATAAGCCTTAACCGCAAGATAAGCGCTCTGGGTTGGAAGCTCATTTAGCGTAAAGGCAAGTTCAATCGGGTGCTCGCTTTTCCGGGAACTCATACTCACATCAATATCGCCATCCGGCTTTCCCGTATGGCTGTTATTCTCATTATCATCAGTGATCATCAGTGTCTGTGGATGCATAACAGCAGTCGGCACTGCGAAGGTCGGCACTGCGAAGGTCTGCACCGCAATCGGAGCATTCGCAGGCATCTCCACACCATACTCCTCCACCAGATCCGCAAGCGTCAGCAGCTGTGGAGTTTCATTTTCTCTCATTCTCTGCTGTATGATCTCCGGGTAGTGGTAGGGGCACTCCGTGTCCATGCAGTCTGTCTCGGTATCGCGTATATGCTCCAGCCCCTCAAGACGCCCGGTCAGCTCTGACAGCCGCTCTCTGTCCTCACCGGAAACCACGCTGTTACTCTCTGCATCTTCCGCTCCGCTCTCCGCAAGCCATTCATCCAACGCCTCCCGTGCCTCATTAAGCTGCCCACGGTCAATGATACTCTCATCCGGCTCACCGGAAGCAAGATATGTAAGCGGATCCGGCAGCTTTTCCAGCATCGCTAACAGCCTGGCAAGCTTTCCCTCTGCATCATCCGTTATTGTCACCACAATTTGCGGAAGGCTGACGCCCTCCTCCACCGTATAACCCTCCGGGATAACCGGCATATAAACATAACAATTCCCTGCTGTGGAAGAATCGAAAATATCCGTCCCACTGATCTCCCATGTCACGGCAATGGAAGCTTCCGTTTCACCCGCTGGATTTTCCGCTTCACCAACAGGGTCTTCCCCTCCTTCCATCTCCGCCGCATAGACTATCATGGGCTGGGGCAGCAAAAAGTCAAGGAAGTCAGAGATCAGGTTTTGTGAAGGATGTATGGAAGCAGCTTCCATGGCTGCACCTTCTCCCTGCGCTGCTTCTTCCGATGCCGTACTTTCTCCCGGTTCTGTGCTTCCTTCCGGTTTTGTTCCCTCCTCCGGCTCCGTTCCTTCCTCCGGTTCTGTACTTTCTCCCGGTTCCGTTCCTTCTTCCGGCTCTGTGCTTCCTCCCGGCTCTGTTCCTTCTTCCTGTTCTGTTTCTTCTCCCGGTTCCGTTCCTTCCTCCGGTTCTGTGCTTCCTCCCGGTTCCGTTCCTTCTTCCGGCTCTGTTCCTTCCTCCTGAGCCGCATCCCCGGTCTGCTCTTCCTCACTTTTTGTTTCCAATGTTACCGTAAGGGTTTCCGGAAAGAGGATTTCGCTTTCCTCAACTCCAACGGGCAGGGACTGTCTGGCAACGGATTCGTCCAGATTTGCAAAAGCGGTAATCACCTGCGTTTGGGTGTTGCCGCCACCATTCCAGGCTGCTGCAAACACTGTGAAATCGACACTGGTAAACACAAGGACAGCCGTCATGGCAAATGCCACACCCCTCGCGATTTTCTCTCTGACCTTCAACTGAATGCAGCCATATAAAATAACGTTATATATGAAAATGTATGCCACTAAAATGATCCAGACCGGATAACGCAGTATCCTGTATCTGCGCCCGATTCCCCCAAGGGCACGGATTGTTTCAGATTTTGCCCTTCTGAAGGGTTCACAGGCAGCACTCAGTTTTTCATACCTTTCTCTTTTCGATATCTGCCTCTTCATATGCTCACCTTACCTTTAGTCTCTTTAATATAATATAAATAGTGCATTTCTTCTTTTGCTTTACTTGTAGAAAATATACCCAAACAGCTCTTTCTTATGTACATCATTGCCGATTTGGTATCTTTTTTGGCGGATTTGGTCAGCCCCCGTTTCGTTGACTCCTCCCTTCTTCTTTGCTACACTATAAGAAATAACTGGAAAATGACCGGAAGGGAGCTTAAGTCTTGCAGATTGCCTTATGTGATGATGAAGAAACATGCCATGAGAAGATAAAAGAACTTATCACGCAGTATAAACAGATAAATTCTGACCGCACCCTTTCCCTGTCTTCTTTTTCTTCCGGAAAAGAGCTTATAAACCATGTTGATGAATACGGTGGTTTCGACCTCTATATCCTGGATTGCATTATGCCGGAAATGAACGGCATTGAACTTGGAACCGCCCTCAGAATGCGTGATGATACGGGTATCCTTCTCTACCTTACCACATCTCCCGATTTTGCACTGGATTCCTACCGGGTAGACGCCTTTGATTACCTGTTAAAGCCCGTGGACCGGGATTTGTTTTTCAAAAGTCTTGACAAAGCTTACCTCTCTTTTTCGAAGATTATGCAGGAAGCAGTTGCCGTTAAGACCGTGGACAGCATCCGCATGATTCCTGTTGCTGACATACGATATGCGGAGCGCATGGAGAAGAATATTGATTACTGTCTGACCGATAATACCGTGATACACAGCACCAGCTTCAACGGCTCCTTCCGGCACGCCGTTGATGAACTGTTGACGCATAAGGGAATGCTTCTCGTTGGCTCTTCTTTTGTTGTAAACTTATCCCATGTCACAGAGGTTACAAAATCAGATCTGGTGCTGACCGGAAACCTTCATGTTCCGGTTCCCCGCCGTATGTACGAAGCTGTCAAGAAAAAATGGGTGGATTTCTGGCTAAACGGAGGCAGATATCATGCTTTTTGAAGAAAATATTACTTTTTTGATTTTAAAGGTTCTGATTACCTGCGCAGGCACATTTGGCATGATGGGATCCACCGTGAAATACCGGTTCGTGAAAGAGAAGCCTGTCAGCATTATCATTTTCGGAGCCTATGTCCTGTATATCATACTTTCCACATATGCCATTATTTATTTCTTTGATTATGAGCATTTCCTGAGGGTATTTATCCTTACCATATCCTGCCCCGCCATTTTACTGCTGCATAATATTTCTGACGAACCCTTCCCACGGCTTGTTTTCACCCGTGCAACACATATACTGGCATCCCTGTATATTGCAGCTACCATCACTCTTATCAATACCGCGCTGCATGGAACGGAGCTGTCAGATATTCTGATGCGCCTGCTCGTCTATCTGCTTGTCATCCTGCTGGATTTCCATTTTGTACGCCCCGTCTATCTGGATTTTATTACAAAAATCAGAAAAGGCTGGGGGATTCTTGCCCTGATTCCCTGTGCGCTTATTATTCTTGCAGTAACACTTGCTTTTTATCCGGAGCATTATACCAGACGCCCCACAAGTGTCATGATGATTTACCTGCTCGGCGCTATCATTGTCATTCTTTACGCTGCAATCGGCTCATATCTTTCCCTGCAGTATCACAGACAGTCCGCAGAACAAAACCGGGAAATCCTTAAACTGCAGGTACAGAATATACAAAGAGAAGCCTCGGATATAGAAAGTCTTGTAAATCAGACAAAAATCATCCGACATGACACCCGACACATGCTTTCCACTATTGCCTCTCTGGCAGAGAGCGGGGATATGCAGGCAATTCTTGACTTTATAGGTATCGCTGACCAAAGCCCCGATATGCCGGAAGCTTTCCGTTACTGTAGGGATCCGCTTCTGGATACCACGCTTTGTTCTTATCTTAAGTCTGCAGAAGAATCCAGCATTCTGCTCCAGCTCTCTCTTGCCATCCCGGATACGCTTCCGGTTGACTCTGCCGGACTTGCCATCTGCTTTGCCAGTGCACTGGGAAATGCCATAGAGAACTGTCAGAAGCTCCCGGAGCCGGAAAGGAAAATTGTTTTCAAATGCATTGATACGCCAAGTCTGATGTTTGAGATCGGAAGTCCTTATGAGGGCAGGATTTTTCTTGACCGAAATGGTCTTCCGAAATCACCGGAAGGCGGCGTGGAAACCCATATCCGTTCCATCGTGGCATTCTGTCAAAAGCATGATGCCTTTTACTCATTCACGGCAGAAAACGGCTGGTTTAAAGTTACGGTTGCATTATAAAGGGAGGAACACCATGATCTTTGATAATAATATGGCATACCAGACTTACAGAGTCCTTATCTCCATATTCGGTACGCTGGGTATGATTATTTCCATTACCCCAATGAAAAAATCCTGTAAAAGAAATCTGCTTATTCTGGGCAGCTATATCGTTTATACAGTTGTTTTCTCTTCCCTTTCCTTACGTTTCTTCGGATTCCTGCCTTTTCTGCGGAGCGCCGTCCTTACAGTTTCCCTTCCGGGTGTCATCAGCATTTACATGACTGCGGACACCACCGTATCAAGGCATATCTTTAAATGTCTGTCGCAGCTTCTGCTTTCCCTCTATCTGATTATCAGCATGACTCTGGTTAATACACTTTTTAAAGGCACACTGCTGTCAAGTGCCATACTTCTTCTTTTTGCCTATGCTGCCATGATTTTTGTGGAATTTTTCTTTTTGAGAAATTACTTCCTGAACAGGATAGAAATAATTACCAGGGGCTGGGGGATACTCGCTCTGATTCCCAGTTCCTTTTTACTCTTTGTAATGGCACTCGCACTTTACCCGGCTCATTATACACAGAACCCGTCATTTGTCATCCTGTTCTACCTGACAGGCGCTGTCATTCTTATCATTTACTATGCGGTCTTCCAATACCTTCTGACACAGTATCAATACCAGTTGGATAAGCGGAACGTGGAAATTCTGGAAATACAGATGCAGGGTATTAAAAAGCACGCGGAAGATACAAAAAGAAATGCAGAGGAAGTAAGAAGAGTCTGGCAGGACACTCACCAGATGCTATCCGGCATTGCCGCACTTGCAAGGGAAGGGAATGCTGAAACCATCCTCAGCTTTGTAGCGGAATCTTCTGCACTTGACCTTCTGGCCGCGCCCTCCCATTACTGCAGCGATCCCATATTAAATGCCACGCTCACTACTTATCTGGGTAAGGCAGAAAAATCGGGGATCACCGTGAAGCTCCATTTTTCCATTCCTGAAATACTCCCCATCGATTCTGCAGAACTTTCCATCTGCTTTGCCAACGCTCTGGAAAATGCCATAAAAGCCTGTGAAAAGCTCCCGGAAAATGAAAGAAAAATTATCATCAGTTGTATCCATAAGCCGGCTTTCATGTTTGAGATTAAAAACCCTTATAAGGGACAGATCACCTTTGGAAAGAACGGACTGCCCAATTCCAACAGAACAGATCACGGGATTGGAACACGCTCCATTATGGCTTTCTGCGAAAAACATAATGCCTTTTATGATTTTTCCGCTGAAGGCGGCTGGTTCAGGGTTATGATTACCTTGTGACGCCTGATCTGACACTATAATACCATTATCCCCCTCCTCCTTGTTGGGATAAATCCGGTAGGTGGCTTCGCTTATGCTCTGACGCCTGGCTCCGCGAATCAGATAGTTGCGGATTTCCCGGTTTCCGACCCATGGCTGGTTTTCTTCGACGATAGCCCATTGAAGGAATTGTGCAGCTGCGCCTGCCGAAATTGCTGCAGACAGGCTTGTTCCCGTTCCTTTGCCAAGAGCTGTGCTGATCGATACACCGGGAGCTGCAAAATCCGGCTTGATGAGCCCCTGCCTCGTATATCCTCTTCCCGAAGAAGTATAAAAGCTCCCGTTCCGGTCATCGTAAGCGCTCACCGTAATGATCTCCCTTGCATTTCCCGGTTCCAGAATCGTTGTATAGGGTGATGGACGCAGGAAATACGTTTCTCCACGCAAAAATTCCTTTAGTGGCAGCCACATGTGAAAGCTGTCCTGATTCTCCTGACTTCCCGTTCCCATCGCCGTCACATAAATGGTAAATACACCGGGTGCCGGATCAAGGAACCGGAAGAAAATCAGCTCCTCACCGGACCTCTGCTCCACCAGAATGTGTCCCACCTGAATTTTCGTATTTTCATAGACAAACGAAAACTCCCGCACATCCCGCTCCCGGAAGTCCACCTGCGGCGTCACTTCCCCGCCCGGTGTACGAATGGAAATGGCATGCCGGTCCGGAATCTTTCCCCAAAGCTCCATGGTAAAGCCGGTTTCCCGCTCATCGACGCGGATCTCTACAGATTCCGTCTGCCCTGCACGTGAGCCTCCCTCATAGTGATGTGCAGCATTTCCCTCGTTTCCGGCACAGCAGATCACGCAGCGGCTTCTGCGCAGTGCAATACTGCTTAAGTAGTCAGCAAGCACTGAATGTCCCTCATGATCTCCCATGGAGGTTCCCATTCCCATACAGATAATGAGCGGCCGGTACAGGGAAATCGCATAGCTTTCAAGATAACGGATTGCTACCAGCAGATCACTTTCCGCATAGCACTCCGTTTCCTGCGATACCCCATAGAATTCCTTTAAGTAGGGCTTTGCCTGCCGGAGCTTTACCATTACAAGGTCCGCATCCGGCGCTCCCGAAGCAAAGCTTAAGCCTTCATTCAAAATGCTTCCGGCTGCCACGCTGGCAAGAGCCGTTCCATGCCCGTTTTCATCCACACTTGGAACAATGCTCAGGGGATCCTCGCTTTGCAAGGCGGCATTGATGACATCCCTCCGGTACTCCGTTCCATAATAAATTCCGGCTGGCGGCTCGCCCTCCTGTATCGTCTGATCCCAGATTCCCAAAAGGCGCGTGCCACCGTCTTCGTTTAAAAAGACCGGATTCTGATAGTCAATTCCGGTGTCCAAAAATCCCACCACAACACCTCTTCCGGTCAGACTAAGCGGCGGACGGGAAACTGCAGTAATTCCGCTTACAAGCAAAGGCGTCGGATCAAACGTATCCTGCATCAGTCCATACAGCTTTGGTATCGACTCATAAGGATACGTCCCTCCGACGCTCAAAGGCGGAATCTCATTCCGCGCAATATAGGCAATTCCAATTTCTCCGTCTACCGGCTGGTAGACATAAGCAGGAGCACTCTCCCGCAGTTCTTCCAGTAACACATAATCGGCTACAATGTCGTTAAAATCATTGGATATGATTTTCTCACGATTGGTCATTTCTTATTCCTGTGGCTTTTCTTCTATCATATGCATGGGAAGCTCTGCCTGATTCCGGATTTCAATCCGTGGACCGCCCGTTCCCTCAATGTATTCCCGTGTGATGGTAACGGTTCCAATATTGTCATCCTTCGGAATTTCATACATAATATCCAGCATAAACTCTTCGATGATCGCACGCAGCGCTCTTGCTCCGGTGTCGCGTTCCATCGCCTTGTCCGCAATGGCTTCCAGTGCGCCCTGATCAAACTTAAGCTGCACCTCATCCAGTTCCAGGAGCTTCTGATACTGCTTTAAAATCGCATTCTTCGGCTCCATCAGGATCTTCACAAGCATATCCCGGTCAAGCGCTTTCAATGTATAGATTACCGGTAATCGTCCCAGGAATTCCGGTATCATACCGAACTTTTTCAGATCCTCTACAGTTACCTTGGATAACAGATTCTTGTCGTTATCGAACTGATCCTTTAATTCCGCATTGAAACCGATGGAAGTCTGTTTCGTCAGACGCTGCTTGATGATCTCCTCGAGATCCGGGAACGCGCCTCCGCAGATAAAGAGGATATTCCGTGTATTGATCGTGGCAAGCGGAACCATCGCATTCTTGCTGTTCGCCCCAACCGGCACTTCCACATCGGCGCCCTCTAAGAGACGCAGCATTCCCTGCTGTACGCTTTCTCCGCTGACATCACGGCTGTTGGTATTTTTCTTCTTGGCAATTTTATCAATTTCATCAATAAAGACAATTCCTCGTTCTGCCTTTTCCACATCGTTGTCTGCGGCAGCAAGAAGCTTACTGATGACGCTTTCAATATCATCACCGATGTATCCGGCTTCAGTTAAGGAGGTGGCATCGGCAATCGCAAGCGGCACATCCAGGAGACGTGCCAGCGTCTTTACCAGATAGGTTTTGCCGGAACCGGTCGGCCCGATCATCAGCATATTGGACTTCTCGATCTCAATATCATCCATCGTTCCGGTTGCCACACGCTTATAGTGATTATAAACCGCTACGGAAATCACCTTCTTGGCATGCTCCTGTCCGATCACGTATTCATCCAGACTTGCCTTGATCTGGTGTGGAGCGGGAATCTTGTGAATATCCAGTACCGGTTCTTCCCCGTTCTTCGGTTTCTTCTTTTTGAGCTTCTGTTTATTCGGAATTCCTCCCTCGCCCTGTAAATCATTGATATTCACAAAGCGGATATTCGGGAAGCCCTGTCCCATGGACTTGTTCAGATCGTCCATCATGGAAGGATTGTTCAGCATTCCCATATAGTCGAACTGGCTGACCGTATCCATCGTCTTATGCATACAGTCACTGCAGACCGTAATGTTATTCGGAAGCTTGAACATCTTGCCTGCCTTGCTTTCCGGACGACGGCAGATAAAACAGACATCCTCGTATTCATTTTCCTTCTTCGGAGGTTCTGTTTCGCTTTTGTCAGAGGCATCTTGGGTCTCTGTTTCCGTTACGGAAGAATCTTCCTTCTTTTCTGTTACAATTGTCTTTTCTGCATCGGTTACTTCTTTATAACGGTCCGGATCCTGTTCCTTACGGTTTAATTCTATATTTTCAAGATCTTTGCTGTTCTGATCCCAATCATTCTTATCAAAATCTGACATCGGTGTTTCCTGCCTTTCTTGTTCATATCTATTACTCTTATATATTTCTCATATCTTGTGTAAGGTGCGGATTGCTCGGCTCGATA
>OCLD01000135.1_pt1 | contig 18973 bp, 18 predicted proteins | sample 1495911 | NCBI WGS metagenome assembly OCLD01 (sample SAMN03418271, study PRJEB22391) | human gut metagenome | biome: human-gut; feature: organic feature; material: feces | host: Homo sapiens | place: Tanzania | collected 2013-01
GTGGAAATAAATATAATCCTAATCCCTACTTATTATACAATTCTTAGACAATGAAAAGACTTCTTCTGATATTCATGGTTCTTGCTGTTGCTGGGCATATCGTCTCGGCACAAGAGAAGATTATCCTTCTGAATGAGGGTAACTGGCAGAGCGACAACGGCAAGATGACCTACTTTGAGAATGGCAAAGTGGTTAGCAACCAATGGTTTCGTGACAACAACAAGTCGAAACTCGGCGACACTCCCAACGACATCATACAGATCAACGATAATCTGATAGCCATAGCCATAAATTGGTCGAACATCGTGCAGTTTATCACTCCGCAAGGCAAAGCCGTGGCTGCGACCGAGGAAGTGCCGAATAATCGCAAACTTGCCACTGACGGCAAGTACGTTTATGTATCTTCCTACGGTCATGAATGCGGAACGGTAAATGGCTACAAATATTTTGACAAGGGCTACGTGGCAAAGATTGACGTAAAGACATTCAAGGTGGTGGATGCTGTAGAAGTGGGATATGAGCCGGAAGGCATTGCATATTATAATGGTCATCTCTTCGTGGCAAACACTGGAGGGTACGCCTTTCAGGAAGCCCATGACTATGAGACTACCGTGAGCGTAATAGATGCTGCCACCATGAAGGTGATCAAGAACATCGACACCGGGCAGATAAACCTTTACGGAAAGATGTCGCAAAGCGGAAGATACCTGTGCATCAATTCGCCCGGCGACTATTATGACGTTCTGGCGGCTACAATCATCTTCGACTGCGAAGCCGCATTGAAAGGCAATGGCAATGTGTTTACAAAACTGGAGTATGCAGCCACATACAACACTACCACCCGTGACGGGAAATTCTACGCCATCGGTTCGCGTTACTCTTACAACACAAACGAATACACCTTCAATTATATCATCATCGACCCGGCACTCGTGATGCAGTCGGAAGGCGCGGAAGGCGTAACGGAAGATTTCCCTGGCACCGTGCTCAAGGACATCAAGAGCATGCAGATGCCTTATGCCATCTACATCAATCCATACACCGGATACATCTATGCCACTGACGCAGGAGGATTCGTCGAGGCCGGAACCCTCATGCAGTGGACTCCTGAGGGTAAACTGATGGGCAGACACCGCGTATATATCAATCCCGGACACATGCTTGCACTTCCTCCTGACGGGAAATTCACAGACCTCCGCGACGTGGAGACTCCTGCCACTGCGGCTGAAGGCAAGACGTATGACATCATGGGACGTGAGGTTTCACATCCACGCCGTGGCGGAATAGTCATAAAGAATGGAAAGAAAACAATATTGAAATAACTTTTATATCAACTATTTAATTCATTTCAAATGATGAAAAGACTTTACTCTTTAGCAATATTGATGCTGACAATGGTTGGCTCAATATTCGGTGCTGATGTCAAAGTGGAGATGAACAACACCACCACTATCATGACATTGACCAAGAAAGGGACTGGAGAAAGTGTGGACATTGGCTCTCCTGAAGGCAAGATCTACACGTTCTCTGCCGACCCAGGTGATTACATCCTGACCGGATTCGAGAAAGACGGCACCACGCAGAACGGTACCATCGAACTTGCCATCACCGACAAGTCGGAGCAATCCTACAAACTCATTACCGTCACTGCCTATGCCGCCAACAAAGGGTGGACGATGGACCAGGACTATACCGTGGCTGCAAAACTGACATCCCGCGAAGGTGTGGTGCAGAACATCACCATAGGCAACAGTTCCACCGCCGGCAGGAAGACCATCCTTGCCTTTGAAGGCCACACTTACTACGTCGAACTGATTCCGTCTGAGGAACATACCAAAGAGGGATACATGAGCCTGCTCAAATCAGGTACCCTGAACTTCAATGTTAATTGCAATGGTGCCATTCCTATGGGAGGAGATTTTATAGTCACCCTGCCTAAGGATGCAGAATTCGATATGGGCACAAAAACCACCCATTTCACTGAATTCGAACATATAAAACCTCAAAAGGAGAGCACGGAAGGCGACATCAAGACCATCACTTTCCGTCTTGCCAATTCCCAATGTTACAACTATCGTACATGGATGAAGGATGGACTTACGCAAGGCGGCTACTTCTATATGAACACAGATGAGGCAAAGCGTCCTACCCTCAAGTTCGAGAAAAAAGACTACAAGGCTTTTAATCCAAAGGCCATCAACCACGACGTGCACAGCAACCAGGGCTATGAGACCGGTGACATCCTCGTGAACATCAACGAGAAAGGCCACCACAGACTGAACGTAGGCGATACATTCTACGCTCATGCCATGCGCTCATGGCAGCTTACCGACAACCAGACCAACAACTACTTTATCGAACCTGATTTCCATTACACCGTCATTGACGTCAACGGCAATCCAAGCACAGGCGTCATCAAGATTGACAATGCCAATACCACCACCAACCCGTGGTCTGCAATTACGGCAGTAGGCAAAGGCACTGCTATCGTCCTTGTCACCTATGACGCTATCGGATTGAACTATTACAACTCCGGAAAAACAGAAAAGACCCCTTATATGGGTGGTGAATACTGGGGTGCGATATGGCCTGAGAACACAGCCGCCTACGTCGTGACTGTAGGTGATGGAGATTCTTCCATTGACCCTAACATGGTAATCAATGAAAAGTATAACATTGACACGAAGAAGAATGCCGGCAAATATGTCGATGCAGAGCACGACGTGTTCTACTATCTTGACACTGAGGCTGGTGCAAACTACACCTTCACTCCATCCGGCGTGAAGACTGTAGAGATGGCACGCCCTGTAATAGGTGCCAGCATGGCCACTTACAAGGGATTCTCCACGGAAGGCGTGACCAGAAATGAGGATGGTTCCTACACATTGCTCCTCAAGGAAGGCCGCCAGATTGTGCGTCTGACTGATGATGCCGGCAACGCCGTCTATCAAGTGCTGACAGCGAAACCATGCCACCGCGAGATAACCAATGTCACCCGCGAGGGCAGCAAGATCTTCCAGCCTGGCGATAAGGTAAAGATACAATACAGCGGTTTGCGACACCCTGCCAACAAGTTGGCGGGCATATACAACATGTCAGCGTATGTCACTTACAACGGTATCCCTAATGGCACGTCCCTCATCCTCGGTTCTGGCCAATACACATTTGGCTCTGCAACTTCTGCACAAGCGGTCACTTTTGACATTGACAAAGATCGCGATGTAGCCAATGAACCGGAAATCGTGATGAATGAAGGCGTCATCCAGGTAAACGGTTTCGGCGACCCTATCGGAAACCATCGCATCATTGACCGTTTCGGAGGACGTTCCCCTAACTTTACAGCCATCGCCCACAAGACTTATTTCGGCATGATTCCTGATGTCAGAATCAAGCTTTCCGCTGTCAAGAACTTCAATATCAAGCCTGTATGCAACATCGCAGAGGCCAAGGTCACCGTCTCTTTCGACGGCAAGGAACTTACGCCTGAAAGCAATGGCAAATACATCGGCACCTACGGCACTTATGATGTGATTGCATCTGCAAAGGGCTATCGCTATTATACGGGCTCTTTCAATATCGGTGACGATGCTGAAGGCGACCAGACATTCGACATCCAGCTGACAGAAGCCAAGACCGGCACATGGGATGGCAGCACAATGACTGAGCCAAAGGCAGAGGAAGACATTTACCAGATATCCACCGGCGAAGAGTTGGCTTGGTTTGCTGACCATATCAATACTGGCAACTACAGCAAGAACGCCGTTCTCGTCAAGGACATAGACCTCGGCGATTACCCTTGGACTCCAATTGGTGGCACTTCTGCTGCAAAAGCGTTCCAAGGCAAGTTTGATGGTGCTGGACACTGTGTAAGCGGTATTTATATCAATGCTACCACTACTTATAATGGTCTTTTCGGTTACATCAACAATGCTACAATCAGCAATCTCACTGTCGATGGTAACATCTCTTCCACAAACAACTATGTGGCTGGCATTGCAGCATTTGCCGATGGCACTACAAATATCACACGTTGCGTCAACCGTGCTACAGTAAGAGGTAAACAATATGTGGCTGGTATCGTGGGTTATACTAAAAATAAGGTGGAAATAGACCGCTGTCAGAACCTTGCCGACGTGACTGGCACAAGCTCTATGGTGGCTGGTATCACTGCAAATATTTCAAGTGACACTGGCACTATGACCAACTGCTATAATTCTGCTACAATCTCTGGCACTGGTTCTTTGGCTACTCTCGTAGCTACTTCCAACGCCAAGGCTGTAATCGAGAACAACCTCAATACAGGAAAGGCTGTCTGCACGGGCACCATGACCACCATCGGCAATGTACGCTCCGTGACATCCGCCGCTTCCGGCATCCAGAACAATTACGTCACAGAGCACTATACCAACGGCAAGAACTACGAAACTGTGGTAAACGCTGACCAGCTCGCTTCCGGTGAGGTAGCCACAAAGCTCGGCGAGGCTTGGGGACAGACTCTCGGCAAGGACCTCCTCCCTGTCATCGACGGCATGAGAGTGTTCGCAGACAATGAAGGTTACACCAACAACAACCCTGCTTACAACGACATCATCAACTTTGAAGATGTAAAGCTCGAAGGCAATGAATACTACAATGGCGCTGACGAAGCAGGTCTGTTCGCGGCTTCCGGTTACAGTTTCATGAACTATTACGACAAGACTTACAGTTCCTGGTACGGATTTGCTGTTTCATCTACCACCGGCAATGACTATATCGGATGGGGTACACCATCAGAATTCAACTCTTGCGTAGGCGGCGGTATGGAGTCAAGGCAGTTTGCAGTGGGTTATTACTCTGAGTACAACTTCAACAATGACCAGCAGGGCCCGGCTATATATGCGGAAAAGGCATACAAACCTGAGTATGTATATGTCAACAATTCAGCATACGCCTACACGAGCATGCTCTATGGTGACTCCTATGCCAAGAAGTTCGGTGCCGAAGACTACTTCGTCCTGAAGATTGTCGGCCGCACGGAGAAAGGTGAAGAGACAGGTCATGTGGACTTCTATCTTGCCAAGGATGGCAACATCGTGAATGAATGGACAAAGGTTGACCTGACTCCTCTCGGTGCTGTTTCTTACATCGACTTCGTGATGGATTCATCCGACAAGGGCGCTTACGGCATCAATACTCCTACATATTTCTGTATTGACAACATGAAGGCTGAGCTTACTGACGACGTTCCTGTGGCTTCCGGCATCGAAAGCGTCATTGACAAGACAGAAAAGGTTACTGTCGTAGGCATCTATACATTGGAGGGTGTCAAGATAGACCGTATCCAAAAGGGTGTCAACATCCTCAAGATGTCTGACGGAACCACCCGTAAATATAATTTCAGACGATAACCACTCCGTCTATCCCCATTGCAGATAGATTGTAACCTCAATAGATTGTAGGGGCAAACGCTTTTTGCAAGCGTTTGCCCCTACTTCGTTTTCATCGGTAAAACCGCGGTTACACATTGGAGAAACCAGCCTTTTGTTCATAAGGTTGTGACCCCTCTTTTGTAAAAATTGTATATTATTGACAGTCAGTAATTTGAAAGTTACATTGTAATATCTATGCTTTTACCCTCCAAAAGCATAGATATTGCGGGGTAAAAGCATAGTTATTACAAGGTAAAAGCTATGCTATTGCAAAGTGACCGCTTTACTACCTTTTTTTATATTTTTATTTGTTGATATTTTTTGCTAACCAACAACAAAACAACTAAACAACAAGACAACAAATAAAGAATTATTGCGTTTGTAATAAAGAGTCTGTGTGCTTGAAAAAAAACTATGTAAGAATATGATGATACTCCTGATAATCCTGCTTTATTTCGTCCTTCTGTCTTTGTACAGCAGGATGGTGACCGGGCGCAACGCCACCAACGAGACGTTCTTCCGCGGCAACAGGCGGTCGCCCTGGTATATGGTGGCTTTCGGCATGATCGGCGCGAGCGTGTCGGGCATCACGTTTGTCTCGGTGCCTGGCATGGTGATAAGGTCGGACATGACTTATCTCCAGACCTGCCTCGGCTTCATCTTCGGCTACATAGCCGTGGCTTTCGTCCTCCTGCCGATATACTACCGCCTCAATCTCACCACCATCTACTCCTACCTCAAGGACCGGTTGGGACAGAGGGCTTACAAGACGGGTGCGGGATTCTTCCTCCTTTCGAAGCTTACCGGCGCGGCTGCCCGCTTCTACGTGGTCTGCATCATGCTGCAGGCTTTCGTGTTCGATGAGTTGGGCATCCCCTTCTTCCTCACCGTGACAGGCATGGTGGCGCTGATATGGGTCTATACCCGGAGCGGAGGAATCAAGACGCTGGTGTGGACCGACACCCTGCAGACTGTCTGCATGTTTGCCGCTCTCGGTCTCATTATATATAATGTGGCTGGACGGCTCGACATGAGCGTCACGCAGGCTTTCACCGCCGTGTGGAATGACAGCCACAGCCGTGTGTTTGAATTCAGCGACTTCGTGTCGAGGCATAACTTCTGGAAGCAGTTTCTCTCTGGCATTTTCATCGTGATAGTGATGACGGGACTGGACCAGGACATGATGCAGAAGAACCTGACCTGCAGGAACCTGCGCGATGCACAGAAGGACATGTGCACCTATGGCGTGGCTTTCGTGCCGGCAAACCTGCTCTTCCTCTGCCTCGGAGTGATGCTCATGATGCTCACCGACAGGATGGGGATGGCTTTGCCTGAGAGCAGCGACGAACTGCTTCCCATGTTTGCCGCTTCGGGTCTGCTTGGCACTCCGGTGCTGATATTCTTCACCATCGGTCTGATGGCGGCGTCATTCTCCAGTGCCGACTCCGCTCTCACCGCCCTCACCACGAGCTACTGCGTGGACATCCGCGAGAAGCCTGAGGATGAAGGTCTGCGCAAGCGCGTGCATATCGGTATGGCTCTGGCTTTCATGGTCTGCATACTGCTCTTCCGCATATTCAATTCCACAAGTCTGATAGATGCCATCTACGTGATGTGCTCATACACCTACGGTCCGCTTCTCGGTCTGTTTGCCTTCGGACTTATCACGCGCAAGAGGATTAACGACCGCTATGTGCCTTTCATCGCCATCGCCTCTCCGCTCGCCTGCTTCGCCCTCGACACGGCTACGACCCGCTGTCTCGGCTATAATTTCGGCTATGAGCTCCTGATGCTCAATGGTCTGCTCACCTTCCTGGGGCTTTGTTGCTGCAGAAGAGTACATAATGCATAATAAGACCCCCTCCTGTCACCCAAGGGGGATAAGAGGGGGCTAATTATGAATTATGCATTATGAATTAATTAACTACACTCCCAACAAAGGAATAATAACAGGAGTGAGCAGGGAGGTGAAGATACCATTTAGGGTGAGTCCGAGACTGGCATAAGCGCCGTGCAACTGACTCTTATCCATAGATGTGGCGGTGCCTAAAGCATGGGCGGCGGTGCCCATGGAGAGTCCTTGAGCCACTGGCGACTTCACACGGGCGAAGCCCATAGTGCGATAACCACAGACTGCACACAAGAGTCCTACTCCCACCACTACTGCCGCTGTGAGCGAAGGTATTCCTCCCAGCGCTTTGGTCACTTCCATTGCTATCGGTGTGGTCACCGACTTGGAAGCCAATGAGAGCACCACTTCCTTTGAAGCGCCCATCTCCTTGGCGATATAGACCACTGAGATTATTCCTACGACGCATCCTGCAAGCTCTGACAGGAGAATCGGCGTAAGCTGCTTCTTGATGGTGGAGAGCTGCATATACAGTGGCACTCCCAATGCCACGACAGCCGGCTTGAGCCAGAACTCTATCATCTTGCCTCCTTCACTGTAGGTCTCATAACTTATTCCTGTCACTTTCAGGAACAGTATCATGCAGCAGATAGCCACAAGGATAGGATTCATGATTACCCAACCTGTCCAGCGGCGAAGCAGTTTTCCGAGAAAATAAGTGGCGAATGTGAGGGCTATGAGAAAGAAACTGTTAGAAAAATATTCCATAAAGCATCTATTGGTTTTGTTGGTTTTGTTTGAAATGATCCTGTACTTTATCTTTTGCTTTGCCATACGACTGGTGAATCCATCCTGTCACAGCGAGCACAAGGACTGTGGAAACGACTGAGGCAATCAAGATAGGCCACAGTTCTGCCTTTATCAAGTCGAAATAAAGCATCACGGCTACGCCAGGCGGAACGAAGAAGAAGCCTATGTTGCCCACAAGGAAATCCGAGATACTACGCACCCATTCGAGGCGTATCACCTTCAGTTTGAGCAACAATGTCAACAGCAGCAGTCCCAAGATGCTCGAAGGCAACGGAATGCCGGTAAGATAAATCACAAGTTCTCCTAATGCGAGACAGCCAAAGATAATGGCTAATTGACGAATCATCATAATATTATTATCCTGAATTTGTTATGTTTGTTATGTTTATTATGTTGTCTTGTTGATTGCAAGAAACTCCCAACCGCATCAGCGCGATTTTTCACTCTTCACTTTTCACTCTTCACTTTTCACTAAAAATTATGAATTATGAATTATGCATTATGAATTAATTTCACCCCTTTCTTCCCCCATACCAGCAGGAAAGCGAAGAGCATACGCGTGGAAAGAATCCAGAAGGCGGAAATGCCAAGCGATGCAAAGACCATGGTGTCTTCGAGCATGGAGTGGTTCATCACGAGATGATAATTCACTTCGTCCGCCTCTTCACGCGTTATCTTCCCCGTTTCCTCCAGGTCTATCATCGCCGCCGAACCGTAACTGATGCCCAGCACATTGCCCACAATCCACAGATAAGCCGAATGGCGAGGCAGTCCGAAGAAAGCCATGACCGGCTCAAGCGGACTCACAAGCTTGCACATGAGACCAAGTTTGTCCATCAAACGCTGGACTATCATCAACGCCCAGATGATGCCGAAGATCATAAACGAGAGACGGAGCGAGGACATAGCCCACTCTTCTATCACCGTGGAGACATGAGGACTCTCCAATGCCTGCACCACTCCGCAGAATGGGGCATCCATTTCCGGCAACACGAGATTGAGATACAATGCCGCGAGGAATGCTCCGACGATGCGGATAAACGCCATGCGGAACGGCTTCGAGCCCACCTTCTTCACCACGGCGCACTCCAGAGGCAAGGCGTGGCAAATCAGCACCATGATGGTGATGATAGTGGCTTGGCGCAATGTGAGCGCCATCGAGAGCATCACGGCTATGCAGGCATAGGTGGTCACGGAGGCTCCTGTGAGGAATGCTATTGCCGAAGCACCCGGCAAGCCGAGATATTGGAACACGGGGTCGAGCCATTGGGCGCACCATGCTATCACTCCATAATGCTGCAGAAGCCTCACTCCGAGCGATATGGGGAGCATTATCTTCAGCAGCCACAGCGTTGTCTTTACCGAAGGCCTGAGCGATTCGGTCACTATGTCAAGTGTTTTTCTTAGAGTTATATTATATTCCATATTTGAATTATATGGTTGTGGGTTGTCGGTTGTGGGTTGTGGGTAGGAATGTATAAGCTGGTTATGGTTTATCTCACTAATTTACCAATAACCGAAAACCAACAACCTAAGACCCATCTTCCTATTTCACTGCAAAGCAGACAGTCATGCCAGTGTTCTCCACTTCCGGCACGGTGACGACGAGGCGGTCGGCATTCTGCTGCCATTCCACCTTCTTCTTCGTGCCGAGCATCCTGATGCTGCGTATCTTTCTGCCCTTCATCTGCTCGCTGTTTCTGCCAAGCGAACGGATGGTGACGGTCTTCTGACTCGGGAATCCGAGCACGAAAGCATAGAGGATGCCGTCCTTCTGCGTGAAGCGGATGTCCTTTTCGCTGAGCGATGCCTGCAGTTTCTCATTGTCGCCAAACGACTTGCTGTTCTGCATCTTCACCTCTCCTTCGCCGAATATCTTCCAGGGACGCGAGCCGAAGATAGCCACACCATGCACGTCGAGCCAAGCCTTGAAGTCATGGAGGAAAGCCACTTCCTTCTCATCTATGCTTCCATCTCCACGGACAGGTATGCTGAGCAGGAGGTTTCCGTTCTTGCTCACTATATCGACGAATGTCTTCACCACCCTCTCCGCAGTCTTGTATCCATTGTAACCGTAGAGTCCACGGTCGTAATGCCAGTTTCCTATGCACATGCAAGTCTGCCAAGGACGTGGCGAAATGCCGGCAAGAGCGCCGCGCTCACAGTCCATCACCACTCCGCGCTGCTTGTCTTCAGGCAGACGTTTCGCATTTGCCACAGCCTCGTTCCTGCCATTATGCCATTTCATGTTGCTGTTGTAGAAATGCGCCGTCGCCATAAGTCCGTATTTTCCCATCGGAAGGTCTGTCTCATCATCGAAATATATGAGGTCAGGCTTATAGTCATCTATCAGCTGCTTGCATCTGCGGTACCAGTTGCGGGCGAACTCAGGATTCATCTCAGGAATCCTTTCCATCCATGCGCCGTCATGCCTGTCGTGCCATTCGTTCATCTCCTTGACTGAAGAAATGCCGTCCGGAACGATCATATTATAGCCTCCATAGAGCTTCTGCGGATCGTAGCCTTCCCACCATTTGCCCTTTCCGTCGGCTTTCGTGAGGTCATAGGCATCATACCTCCTGCCGGCCTTGTCGCCTTCGGCATCATATCCGTAAGCCGTCTGAAACCAATGCCAGGCATGAGACGAGTGGTTGCTTATGCCAAAGCGCAGTCCGTACTTCCTTGCAGCCTTGGCAAAGTCGCCCACGATGTCGCGATGCGGTCCCATATTGACTGAGTTCCACTCCTGATATTTGGAGTTGAAATTATCGAAATTGTCATGATGGTTTGCCATGCAGACGAAATATCTTGCTCCCACCTCTTTATATAGGCGTACGAGAGCGTCGGGATCAAACTTCTCAGCCTTCCACATCGGGATGAAATCCATCATGCCATGCTCTGAAGGATGTCCGAAACGCTTGAGATTGTCCTCATATTGCGGTGTGCCCTGGATATACATGAGGCGTCCGTACCAGTCTCCTGCCTCGGGCACGCACTGCAATCCCCAGTGCGCCCACAAGCCGAGCTTTGCATCAGCAAACCATTCCGGTGTCTGATAGTTTTCTTCCAGCGACTGCCAGGTGGGTTCAAACGTGCCTTTCTCCATCGACATATCTTCCGATGCTGTCTGTGCTCCAGCCATCATGCTGAGCATCATCATTGCTGTTGCTATTACTTTCCTCATGATTGTTTGGTTCGTGGGGTTGGGATTGTCGGTTGTCGGTGAAGCCCTCCCCAACCCCTCCCTGGAGGGGCTTTCTTTGATTACGGACTGCCAGCTTAGGGTCTCAAGCAACCAGCACCTAACTTATCTTCCCCCAAGGGGGGACAGGAGGGGGGCTTCTTATATAAAAAAAAGACTGACCCACTGTGTTTTGTTTACAGGTTGTCAGTCAATTTAATTATCAGGTGCGCGTGACAGGACTCGAACCTGCACATCGCAAGACACCAGATCCTAAGTCTGGCGCGTCTACCAATTTCGCCACACGCGCTTAAATGTGGGATTGAATGGTTACAAGGTGCGGATTATGTGGCTGTACAGTCACAACCTTTAAGGATTTATTGGCATGCGTAACGAATGCCGATATCTGCCACCGGTAACCATTTTTTTCAAATGCGAGTGCAAAGTTACTAATAATTTGGGAATAAAAAAAACTTTCCGCAATATTTTTGCAAATCGGTGTTTAGTTGGCTGGTCAACCAACGGTAAAAGCCGTTGGCACAGTGGCGGATTGAGGAATGGGGATAAGAGGGGGGCTACTCTTAAACCATTAGGGAATTTCCCCACCCTATTAGGGAAAAACCTTTTGCGGGAAAGAGAATAATCCGTAATTTTGCATCAGAAACATTAACAAAACGGAATATCAACTATAAAAAAAACATACCATTATGAAAAAGTATATCATAGCAATCATCGCTCTGATGAGCAGCTTCTTTACTACGGCTGACGCCATGAGTTATGAACAAGCTCGCGTACAGGCTCTTTTCCTCACGGATAAGATGGCGTATGAGCTAAACCTCAACGAAGCTCAATACGAAGCGGTATATGAGATTAACCTCGACTACCTGCTGAGCGTAAACACTTGCGATGACGTTTATTCGAGATACTGGACCATACGTAATACCGACCTGAGCTACATCCTCATGGATTGGCAGTACACCGCTTATTGCGCAGCACATTACTTCTATCGCCCAATATGGTGGGATGCAGGCTATTGGCACTTCGGCATCTATGCTCGCTATCCTCATCGCGACTACTATTTCTTCGGTCGTCCAAATTTCTATGTCACCTATCGTGGAGGTCACTCATGGCACAGCAACGGTGGCAGATCATGGTATCACGGACGTGACTTCGGCACTCGCAACCACGGCAACTTCAGCGGAATGCGCGATGGATGGAACAGAGGCGAATATCGCGGACATGGCGGTGGCTCAAGAAATTATGACAATGGCACACGTGGCAATTTCGGTTCTGACCGTGGCAACCGTGGCGACAGACAGTTTGGCAGCACCCGTGGCGGAAGCCTTACCGACCGCAGTGCCTCCGGCAACTTCGCAGGACGTCGTTTCGGAAGCCGTAATGAAGGCGTAGGACAAAATCGTTTCGGCTCTTCCAGAGAGAGCAGCACTCGCAATACCGTCACCCGACAGGGCAACGACACCTACGGACGCGGCAACACCACTTCCCGTTCATTCAGCGGAAACCGTTCCTTCGGCTCGCAGTCACGCAGCTTCGGCACCGGTTCTTCTTCCACTTCACGCACCTTCAGCGGAAGCGGCAACAGCTCTTCACGCAGTCATTTCAGCGGAAGCAACAGCTCTTCTTCCCGCTCATTCAGCAGTGGCGGAAGCTTCACACGTGGCAATGGCGGAGGCAACAATTCTTCCCGTAACAACGGCAATTCAAATGGAGGCGGTCATTTCGGTGGACGCAGATAAAAATAACAAATTGCTATTTTTCGCACATAATTCTTTGCAAATATAAAATATTTTATTACTTTTGTAGCCACTAACTCACATGTTAGTGGCTATTATTATGAGAATCATTCAAAGTGCGATATTCAGAGCCTTGTGTGCCATTGTTGTCGGCGCAATGCTCGTAAAATATAGAGAAGACATGGTCACATGGCTCACCATCTCCATCGGCATACTTTTCTTCGTCTCAGGCATTATCTCCTGCATAGCTTATTTCATCCAGAAGCGCAGATACCTCGACATGGAGAAGGAAGGCATCACCATCATCGACTCTACTGGCAAGCCCGTCAAAACCAGTTCCCCGTCCTTTCCGCTCGTAGGCATAGGAAGCGTAGTGCTCGGACTCGTCTTTGCTTTCCGTCCCTCCGTCTTCATCGAGTTTGGTTCCTACATCTTTGCGTTCATCATCCTGCTCGGCACGGTGACACAGTTTGCCGACCTCATCACAGCAAGCAGATACGGCAAGATAAAATGGTACTATTGGGTGATGCCTATCATCCTGTTTGTGCTTGCGATAACGGTGATAGTGCATCCCTCATTCATCGCTTCCGCCACATTCTTCTTCTGTGGATGGAGCATGATGCTCTATGGAATCGTGGAAATCATCAATGCATTCAAGGTGCATCGAGTGAGGAAACAAGTTGATACAATGCATAATGCATAATGCATAATTCACAATAACTAAAAACAACAACGCCTATGACTAAGACAAGAGAAATCTATCGTTGCACCATCTGTGGCAACGTAGTAGAAGTAGTAAATCCGGGAGCGCAACTCAGTTGTTGCGGACAACCCATGAAACTAATGAAAGAGAACACCACTGACGGAGCTAAAGAGAAGCACGTCCCAGTGATAGAAGCTATCGAGGGAGGTTATCGCGTGACCGTAGGAAGCGTGGAGCATCCTATGCTTCCTGAGCATTACATCCAGTGGATAGAACTCCTCACCCCTACCGACGTACTGCGCCACGAACTGAAGCCTGGCGACAAGCCAATAGCCATCTTCCATACAGACGCCAAAGAGGTTACAGCACGCGAATACTGCAACCTCCACGGACTCTGGGCGAAGTAGAAGAAGAGCCAGCGCTAAGCCTACCTCAGGGGAAAAATAAAGTTTTCGACCTCAATGGCAGACGAATTAAACGAATTAAAAGAGCGGAGGAAAAGTGATGTCGCATCACCTTTCCTCCTTTTCTTTCCTTCAAAGCGGGGGTTGCTTAACTATTTACTCTTACGTTTTGACATTCTATCATCAAGACTCAACATTCGTTTGTGCATATCTTAGTCTTCGGCTATGCATAATTCCGCAACCCGCTTATTATCATAATAGACAGTTAAAGCTTGCTATTTCATACTATCGGTCCTGACTACTCTGAAACCTACATTGGCAAATCTGCCGAAAGCTTCACGCGCATCGTCACAGTATTCGCTACGGCAGGCATCACGACTGGAGTCCCAACTGCCTCCTTTCACGAGGTAAAGACCTTCTGCATTCTGTGTGGAAGTCCATTCCCAACTGTTTCCCCAGAAATCAATGCCACTGCAGTTTCCTTTCGATCCTGCATAAGCATCTACAGAAGTCAATCCTTTTTCCACGAAATTGGCATTCATATTGACATCCTTCGGCATGTGTCCGGCAGCCAGAATCCATTCATATTCGGTAGGCAGACGGTAAATGTGCGCATTGTCATTTGTGCTCAACCATTCACAGTAAGCCATTGACTCCTCATAACTTACATTTACCACAGGATAGCGTCCCTGACCTTCCGGATAAGTAAAATCAGACTTGAATGCTGCATACTCTTCATTTGTCACTGGAGCATAGCCCACATAGGCGTTTTCTTCCGCAGCTCCTTTGAGCACGAGCCACTCATCTGTCGGGTCATCGTCCGCTCTTGAGTCAATCAGGCTGAGGAAACGCTGGCGCAAACGCTCTTCGCGATTGTTCACCATCTCATCCACAATGCCTTGCATTTCATCAATGAGATACTGATGATGCGCCTCTCTCTCCAGCTGACGAAGTTTCGCCTTCTTACGTGCCACCACCTTATCATAGCGCACTCCCATCTGGTCATAGAGCGCATCGTAGGTGGCGATGCAAGGATTCTTCTTGTATTCCCTCAGCAGCGCCTGGGTTTTATTGTCCAGTTCCGGTCGTTCTTCTTCCACAAGCGGCGCATCGGGGTCGTCAAACTCCAGTTCGCTCTCGTCGAGGTCTGAGGGATAAATGAACGAACCTGCCTCTATCTTCTGGTGAACACCATAATAATGTGCCACGAGTCCATTTCTATAGACCGACAAACGATAGCCTCCACTCACGTCACAAGGAAAAGTAGTGATGTAATAATCCTTCCCCGTTTCGAAAGTCCCACCATTGTATGCTTTGAATGTGAGAATGCTCTTGTCGTGCTTTCCCACAAGTGGATAACCGTCCACGCTTTCTATCTCTACCCTATCAATGCCTGAGATTCTGAAATTGACACGTATTCCTCCGAATGAAGTGGCGAAAAGCGACTTGTTTGACTCGCTGTCATACATGAGATTATCATCAGCCATCTGCTTTTCCTGTATGGTAATGACAGATGGAGCGGTCTCGCAGGAGACGCAGACCTTATTGTCTGATGTTCCTACTGCCATCATTCCCACTTCCTGAAGCAGGAATTTCTGTCCGTTGACGGTCAGTGCCGTGCCATTATCGAACACCATTTCTCCTGTAGAAGATGCCGGGAACATGTAAGTCACACCTCCCACCTTGACGCTGAACGTCTGTGCGCAGACAGGGAATGCCATCAGGAAAGCCATCAGTATATTTGATATTTTCTTCATTTCTTAACTATTTTGCAGGTTCCACGTTTTGTCTTTAGGATATAGATTCCTTTTTTCATGTCTTTCTGGTCTATCACTTTGCCTTGCAAATCATAGACTGCAACAACGTCTTTGTTGCCATCTACCTCCAGACCATTGACTCCAGTGGTGGTGTCATCCGACTTGGAGAAATACATCTTGCTGAGATTTGAGAGTTCAAACGTCTGGTTTCCAGCTACAAGTGCTGTACCGCTGAGCGTCATTGTCAGTGCCGAAGCCTCTACAGAGAGCCGTTCTCCAGTGGTCAGTTCGAAGGTGAGATACTTGTATTCATCTGCCATTGCGGCGGAGCATAAGGGGGTCAGAAGGATGATTGCCATCACCCTCCTCATTTTGTCTAAGAAAATCATAAATAGAGTTTTGTTAGTTGTTCAGGATTGTCAAACGCCCGGCTGTCTGGCAAACTAAAGAAACGTTCAGACCATACAGGCGACAGAGCGCTGGATCATTGTGTCAGTTACGTCTGTGAGAGAGCACCCAGTCGAGGCGGGAAGTGGTGTAACTCTGCTTGCATGTCATCTCATGCGTCCATCCTTCCACGATTTCGATGTTGGCATCCACACCAGAAGCCTTGAGATAGTCCACGAAATCATTTGCTGTCTCATAACTCATCAGGTTGTCTGCCGTTCCCATTACCGTCAGCAAAGGTGTGCTGCTGGAGTATTCTCCTGCCTTTTCCGGATTTCCCGCCACTGGCATTGCAGCCGCGAAGAGGTCGGGGTAAGTTGCAAGCATCGACCATGTGCCGGTTCCTCCCATAGACCCTCCAAAGACATAGATGCGGCCTGCATCCACGATTCCCTGATTGACATACTCGTCTATCAATGACTTGAGGACATATCCCGCAGGTCCTGTCCATGACTGCCTGGCCGGGCACTGCGGCACTAACATGCAGGCATTCACCTTTCTGGTCTTCAGATAATTGGAAATGGAATCCACTCCGGGCTCTTCCATCTGCTTTTCATTGTCGTTGCCCGTACTTGTGCCTCCATGAAGATAAAGCAGCAGGCATGGCTTGTCAGTCTTTCCTTCCACCGAGACCTTCAGTTCGTGATAAGGAATGCTAATCCCCTGTGCCGTGATTGCCTTTCTGGCATCGGTCATTGCCACCGTCACCTGTGGTCCGATGATGGTTTCTTCCTGTGGGTCATCATCATTCCCGCATGATATTGTGCCCATGGAAAGGGCAAGAATGGATAGTATAAAACCGTAAAACTGTCTCATTTCGTCTGTTCTCCTTTTGTAGGTTGTTCTGATTCTGTATTATGGAAAAGGTTTGGGGGCTATGGAATAATGAAAAGAATTGACATGACAAGGCAGCATTCCACACGCCCCGTAAACCTAAACACTAATTATGTTATCATCACGAAAAATCGGGACGCTGACGGTGCTGACCTTTTCCACCACGCATCTGCGCACGCTTCGTCAATCGCTTCTTCATGTTCTTCTCTATCTCATAGATGCGCTGTATCTGCTTTTGTGTCAGAAATTTCGAATATCTCTGATAGTATTTCTGACGTATATTCAGTATCTTTTCGCTCATTTCAAAGCGTTGCTTGATCTGCTGCTCGGCCTGATTATCCGTTCCGTTGACGTTCCGGCGCTGACGTGGACCAAGAGCCCAGATTTCTTTCTGGCAGTCCGTGTAGGTCTCTATGAAGAGATCAGTCACCTTATCGTCCAAAGCGAGGTCGTGGGCTATATGCTTTGCCTGTGCCACGGCCAGCTGTTCGCGGGTCATGCGCTGATTTTTGTGCGCTGTCTGTGCGAAAGACACCACTGAAATCATCATCATCACCAAAGAGATGAGCATTACTTTTACTATCTTTTTCATATCTATATCCTTTCTTATGTTATTGTCTTTTCTTTTACCCGACAGTCTGACGACCGGGAAGAAACATCTATCAATAATGACAAGCGACCATGTATCCGGATGTTGAAGTTTGTATTCTGTAGTCTGTTGACTATCCGAGGGGAATTAGTGCACTTGTAAATAATGACGGATCAATCATCCAGGAACACATCAGCCTGATAGACATCCATGAGGAATGTCTGGTCATTGGCTGACAGTTCGGCAAAGGATTCCTCCACGTCCTGCCATTCATCCGTCGGCTGTTGCGGAAACATCGCTTCGAAACAGACGGCAAAGAGTATGATAGCCACTGCTGCAGCCGACAGGGACATCTTCCACAATGACACGATTCGAGTGCGCTTCTTCTCCTTGGCGCTGGCTGTCTCGCGGTCAGCCGTTTTCACAGCCTTCATCACGTCTGCCTCCATCGTGGCAAAGAAATCCTCAGGCACGGAGTATGGTGTACGCCTGCCTATCTGTCCGAAGTCAAACTGCGTCCTGCTGCTGGAAGTTTCATTGTTCTTCATATCTTCAGTCATTTGAGTTCATGTATTTGATGATTTTGTCTTTTGCCACATGATAACTGGCTTTTATGCTTGCCGGAGTGGAGTCTGCTATCTTTGCTATCTCGTCATATTCCAGGTCATCATAGTAGCGGAGATTGAATGCCAACTGCTGTTTGGGTGGCAACTGGAGTATCGCCTTCTGGAATTTCACAGCCATCTGGTCATCATAATTGATGTATTGGTCAGCTGATACGAGGTTCACACCCGTGGTGTCCAACTCGATGGAGACCGTCTCCTGCCTTCTCCTGCTGATGATGCGGAATGCCTCATGGGTGGCTATCCGGTAGAGCCAGCTGCGGAAGGAGCAGCTGCCACGGAAACTCCCATGCGACCGGAAAACCCTTACGAACGTCTCCTGCGAAGCATCCTGCGCATCATCATGGAAGACCACCAGTCGGCGGATATGCCAATATATCGGCTCCTGGTATCTTCTCATCAGAATCCGGAAACCTTCTTCCGGGTTCTGGCTGAGCGATTCCACTATGTCATGATCCTTGTCAGTCATTTACAGGTTGTGTTATCTTCTTGTTGTTGTCTTCTTGTGAATCCACTTATGGCAGCGGCATACGTGGCGTTTGTGGCATTTTCTGCAGTGGCATACGTCTGTCCTGCATTGGCGGCTACCAATTTATTTTTGCACCGTCACTAAA
>OCLD01000136.1_pt1 | contig 18956 bp, 8 predicted proteins | sample 1495911 | NCBI WGS metagenome assembly OCLD01 (sample SAMN03418271, study PRJEB22391) | human gut metagenome | biome: human-gut; feature: organic feature; material: feces | host: Homo sapiens | place: Tanzania | collected 2013-01
AATCAGAATTTCTTAACACATCACTTGGGTCATGTTAAGGAATTGGCGTTTTTTTGAATGGGCATTTAGGAGGATTTGGAGTGAATGAAAAAAAATAAAGGTATGGATTGTTGGAAATGATGGGATTTTGCCGTACCTTTGCAAAAAATATGGACTTTTCATATTTTATAAAGTATTAAAATGCACAGCCTGTTGCTCGTGAGAGTGGCAGGCTTTTTTGTTTTGAGGAAAGAATTTGGATTGACAGGAGGGAATGGCAGAGGGCGAACATAAGGTAAAGATGGGGTATAGGAAAATAATTCAAAGATAAAAAGATAGAATGATAAAAGTTCTATCAAAGTTTTATCATCATTTTATCAGATGATATTCAAGCATTTAAAAGGGGTTGATAGAAATCGTTACATCAATGCTGTCAATTTCCTTGTCGGTTTGCAGATGTTTCTGTCAGTTTTTGTCAGTTGCAATCGTTGTGTCTGCCAGCTTTTTTTATAATGATTATCCGCAATCATACCACCAAATAATCGAGTGAGTTTGATAAGGCTTCTCTGAATTTTGTCTGTTAAGTAAAAGCCCCCTCTGCATATTGGCGAAAACTGAAGCAACGACTGAAAGAAGAGGGAAATGAAACCGTGACAAATTGTCACGGTTTGAAACTTCGAGCAGAGGACGGGAAAATGCGACTTACAGATGTAGCCGATACAGAACAGCTGTTTCGCCTATACCTAAAGAAAGATTTGGAATCATAGGGTTTAGTTTGGGCAAACGTAGGGGTATAAAAAATCCTCATGTCATTTGGCGATGACATGAGGATGGTGATAAGATGGGGAATAAAGAAGGGGAAGGACAGAGGTCATTTAGTGATGGTCCATCCCTTAGCCAGAGCCTCTTCGATTTGCGTCTGCGTGATGTGCGCGAAAGTGTTGGCAGAGAAATACAAAGTGCGAGAGAGGTTGAGCGAAGTGAGGTCGGGAAGACATGAGAGCACATCGGCAATCTCATCATCGTTGACCCATGAGTCGAGGTCTTTGAATACGCTGTCGGAACATTCAAACTTCTTATAAGCGTTGAAGAAAGGAGCACCGAGCTTCAAGGACTCAATCTTTCGGCATTGGCTAAAGATTCCATCCATGCGAAACTTATTGACAAAGTTAGATGTGTCCAAATCGCCCAAGTCAACATATTTGAGGCCGACATTCCATGTGAACATATTGCTAATGCTTGTAATATTGGCGGCATCCATCCCTCTGAAATTGACTCTCTCCAATGCGTAGCAGTCATAAAACAAAGAGTACATGGAAACTGTAGTAAATTTAGTCTTTGAAAAATCCACACTCTTCAACGCCTTGCATCTTTGGAATGTGTTGTCCATAGCATCAACAATAGTCATGCCGTCAAAGCAGACAGATTCGAGAGATGAGCAATCCACGAACGCTCGTTGAATTTTCACAGACTTGATGTTGCAAAGCTCGTTGAAAGACTTGATGGCCGTGTTGCCCTTGAACCATTCTGTGATGTCCGTCAATTCGCTGAAATCATCCTCTCCAACCACATTGCCCTTGTTGCCCACCTTCTTGCTCAGAATCACACGCTCCACCTCCGCATCGGCAAAACGCTGTCGCTGCACCGCATCGGCCGTGACAGCCACCTCAATGCTGCTGACAGAAGACGGAGTGGTCTTGCTTCTCACCGTCACAGAGCCAGACGCAGCTTCGCCATGCGCATTGGAGTAGACCCATCCGTTATCGGACACGCCAATGCCGCCAGCGACCGAATATTCCACTTGCGTGTATCTCGCACTGTCGGTGTTGGACTCAAGCGCAGCGGAGACGAACTGATTGCCGAACGACAGGTTGACAGCAGAGATGAGCGGATAAGCGCATTTGAACGTCCTCACCGCCTTCACTCCCTCGACCTGTGACGACACAGCTGTAAACGTGACATCGTGCAAAGAGCCAGCGTTGGCCGCATTCATCGTGAGCATCTTGATGAACCGAGCCTCAGTGTCGGCCACAGAGACACTATCCGAGCCTGACTTTGACAGCGTGAAGTATTCCTTGCGAGTAGGCTCAGGGTCGTAGCCGATGGTAAGCGGAGCTGTGTCGAACACGAACGTCTCGCCATCCCTGCCAAGATATTCATCGAGGATGGATAGAGTCAAGGCATTCAGCTCGTCCGTGGCATAATCGACACCGTAAATGTCGTAGTCGATATAGCGAAGGGAATAATCGTCAAACGCCTTGCCTTCCTCTTTGGCAAGCTGCCGCATGTATGCTGTCCATTCTGTTCCGCCTATATCAAACACCAACGCAGCATAATCAGGGAATGCCTCCTTTACGAGGTTTGCATTATAGATATAGCACAACGTACCATACTTTTTCGCATCATCATTGATTCTGAATCTCTGTAATCCGTCCATTCGCCTTACGATGAATTTGACGTTATTATAACCGCCAGGGTCAAGAACAGTAATGTCACGAAGTTCCCAAGCCCTGCAAGTGTGGTCATTACTCAAACCAGTAAACTCCTTAATGCAAGGCGTGATCGTCATTTTTTTCCCGAAAAGCGCAGAGTACGTGTTAAACTTTTCAATCAAGGGCATTATAATTATTTCAAACGAGGTATTCATACAACTATAGTTCCCTACAAATGTAAGCGCAGGAAAGTACAACCTCTTGAGTGACGAACAGTAATTCAATGCGCTACCTTCGATTCTTGCAATCCTCGTGAAATCCACCTCTTTCAGATTCTTGCATCCATCAAAACTACTATACAGCGATGTCACTCCAGTCATCCCCAACTCCGTAAATGAAGTTATCTTGGTATTACCTTTAAACCATTGCTTCACATCCTTCACCGCAGCCAGTTCGTCCAATGTGAGATTAGCGTTCTCGTCACCCTTCACGTTCTTGCCGAGCACCTTGCGCACCTCGTCATCGGCAAAGCGCACCCACAGCGTGTTGATTTGCAAAGCGAGATGAGGGAAGCGAGCCGTGAGCTTGGCCTTCGTGTCGTGGAATCCGAACTCAGAGATGAGCGAACCCACGAGGTCGGATGTCTCATCGAGCGACATGCCGCACAGCAAAGCAAGCGTGTCGAGCATCTCAGAAGTAACTTGCTCCGTTTGCGAAGCATTTATATTCACATGTTTCATAAAAAATCAGATGTTAATTAGTTCAGCTTTAGAAGTAGTGAGCAGCGACTTGATGAACTGACCCGACACAAAATCGTACATGCCAATCTCGTTAGCGGCAGTCTTAACAGGACACATATACTGCAAGACATTCCCCTTAGCGTCAAAAACCTTGAAGACACCAAGGACACCTGTGAAACCAGCCTTTTTCAGAGCAGGGTCGCCGCCAATGTAGACATTGTGCGTAGTGTTGCTTGACACCGTGCCGTTAGCCTTCACCACACCGTCAATAAAGAATTGGCTCTTCTCGAGACGATACACATGCAGCCCGGCAGAGACGGTAAAATCCTGCGAGCGCACGGCACGCCCACGCAAACGCATAGTCGTGGCATTAACAATCCACAGCGTGAACTCATTCGGATGATCCCATCGCGTTCCGCTTTGCAGCAAACCAGTGTCAGCCTTGGCAATCTGGCATGAAATCTCATAGACATAATCGTTGTTGAACTTCAACGCAGAGTCAACTTGAAAATCCGTCACGCTGTAAAGAGCTTTGCCGCTCATGATGTCGGCCACAGCAGCATCCAAAGCGACAGCATTGTTGATGTTAGCCACGCTAATGCCCATCTCGGCCAGAGGGTCAGCCCACACAGGGACGGCGACACGTTTGCCCTCGACAACACACGCCACCACCACCATGGACTCAGCAAGATTCTCCGAACACATGATGCCCACAAAGCAGCGAGACCTCTCAGACACATCATATCCAGCAACGCCAGACAGCGCATCCACCTCCACGCCATCGGTCACAGGCAAAGCGTCGGCAAACAGCTCATTAAGAGCAGCAGCCTTGTCGGCAGGAATGACCTTGTAGACAGGCATGCCGAAACTTGCCGAAGACTGCACACAAGACAGACGCACATCATCGGACGAATACAAAGCCGACACCCTAATGCCATCGACCTTCACCCCATTGGCATCAACAGCAGAAAGCACGCTCTCGTGCGAACTGCCCCCGGCATCAGACTTCCCCGACACCACAGGCACAGCGATGCTGACCCCCTGCTTGCGGTCTTGCCGCTGTATGCTGATGATGTCGGCAAGCATGCGGTAGATGCCAGTGGAATGGTCGTCGGAAATGTCGATGCTCCCAATGCCGAAAGCATCGTCAATATGGAGAGACGAGGCATTGACCTCCCCATCCCAATCGATCGACACCGAGACACAAGGCACGCCAAGCACCACCTCAGAGCCATCGGCATCATAAACTTTTCTTTCAATCGTTGTCATTTATGTTAATGTTCATTTTAGGACAGTTGATAATCTTTAATTCAGAAGGCGAGCCAAGACGCAGAGACGCAAGCGAAGGCTTGTCGGTTGTGCCGCCGACATTGAGCGAAGTAGCCGACACGTCCACGCTCTGGATGGTCGCATTGTTAGCCACACTAACCGAAGGAAGCCGAACGCATCCCGAAAGGTTGAGGTGGTAAAGCATAGGCATCTTGCCCACCTCAATCTCCTGCAACGTGGCGCACCCAGCAGCCGAAAGCGAAGTGACATTCTTCATGTGGTCGAGAATGTTGTAGGAGGTAGAGCGGAAGTTGACAAGACCGCTGTCAGCAGGAACGACGAATGACCCCATGATGCTCTTCAGCTCGAGCGAGTTGACACGGTTAGGCGCAACAGGCGAAGGCACATACTTAGGCACGATAACCGCATAAAGAGCCTCGTTGCCCCCGACAAAGTTGTTGTTGACAAGAATGTCGCCAATGGTGAACATAGCAATCTTCACAGGAGCCGACGTGACACCAATGCCCGAAGGATCCTGCGCAGCATTGTTGAAATTGGCATGAAACACAAGCGTCTCATTCACCTCACGCTCCACCGACTTGACCTGCAAGGCAAACCAACCGTTGCCGCTCCCATTCTCAACCGACTGCGAAGAGTCCTTGCCCGAATACGTCCAAGTGTATGACTTCATAGAGCCAGTAGTGCCGCTCGGAATGAAACGGCTAAAGAAACCGTACACGCCAGTAGCCGTGATGTTGATGTTGCCCAAGCTGTCAGGTTCAATGAGATTATTATCCGAATCGTAGCACTGAAAAATCTCCACCCCTTGCGGATAAGTGAGCGGTCTGACTCGCAAAGTGAGATAGCCACGCTTGTTGGTGACATCATTGAAAGCATAGATAGTGAGGTCGTGCTCGGCATAACCCTCTTCCGTAGAAGAAATCTTGCCCGAAGTGGAGCCGATGCTCACACCCTTGGTAGAAGCCTCCTGGAAGCCGAAATGGAGCTGACCTTCAACATTATTCCCACGAATAGGGAAACCCGTAGTGACGACCTGCGCAGAGCCAGTCTCCGACATGATGATAGCACCATCGGGCGCAGCCGACAGCACCGTGCCGTTAAGAGCCTCGATGCCAAGAACGAGATTCTCCGAGTCGCAGTCGAAGATAAGGTCAGAGCCATCCGTAAAGATGTCGTTGCCGAAGACAGCCATCAAGAGCGTCATCTGCGCAGAAGTGTATTCCGTAGCGCACATGATGTAAGAATGGCCAGACAAGACACAAGAGCCAAGGTTCATCAGTTGCTCCAGACGATGCCACTCAACGCCCGACCAGTCGATGCCCGTAAGCTTCAGAGTGAAGTCAGTCCATTTAGCATTCATGCCATACTTCGCCTCGAGGCAGTCGAGCCAATCGAACACAAACTGCTTCACAGCAGGAAACTTCTTCTCATCCGTCATGTAGTCGAGATTGACATAGCGCAGAGAGAACGACGGCACATAGTCGAGCATGGCCCAGTTGACACGAGACAGAGACACAGAGCGCAAGCCCGACGGAAGCTGCAAGAAATCGAACGAAGCACCATCGGCACACTCGAACGAAGCCATGCCCGTGCCCTTCAGCAGCAGCGTCTTCAAGGAAGTCATAGTCTTCAAGAAAGGGAACGACGTCACATTAGTCAAACCCTTCATGTCAAGATACTCACAGCGAGACATCACATCAAGACCCGTGATAGTGTCAATAATGCCATTGTTGACAACGCCCTTCGCCAAATCCTCATCGCTAATGCCAAGGACGAGCTTCTTCATGTTAGAGCCAAGTTCCTTGTCGTAAATCTTGTCAAATTCAAGATACTTAGAGAAATAAGGCGCAAACTCATGAAGGTCGAGTTCCGCAATGTTGTTAGCGCCGTTGATATACAGAGGATCGCCAATGGCCAGCTTAGAGTTGTCGGCATCAATGCTCAGTTTGACGATAAGCGCAACCTGCTCGCCCTTATCGCAATGGATAGTAAACTCCCCATTCTCCTGCTCCACAGCCACCTTGTTGCGCACAAGTCCGAAGTTGGTAGACTTAGAAGCCGTCACATAAATCTTGTTCTTCGTAGGAGCTTCAGGGCAAAGGACGTGAATGTACTTATTAGAAAACTCCCCGCTACCCCATTTAGCATCAATCATGTCGAAACGGTTGCGGAACCACCAATGCTGGTGCGCCTTGTCGTCGCCATGGAGGAACGCAAGATAATTCGCCTTGTCGGACGTGTCGGCACGCAGCAAAGGAGCAATGTACTTGTAGAACTGGTTCTCGTTGTAAATCGACTCACACCACATGTTGCGAGCCTTATTGTCGTAATAGTCGATAACCGTATCATACGTCAAGCCAGACGCATAAAACGCCATGTCAACCTGAACGACAATCTGCATGAACCTCTCGCTCTGCTCAAGAGCATTCCACAGAAGCGAGTCGTGGCCCGAATAGAAGTATGCACCCTGCGTAGACGGGTCAAGGTCTTGACGGAGGAACTTGTAATTGTAGAAGAACAAACCATCGTTACGAGTGTCGGCCGTAGAGTCGTTATCATAACGGATAGGAAACCAGATAAGATTGTCATAGCCACTCTCGCCAGCCGCAATCTTAGAGCGAGAACCGTAGGTAGTCCACATCATGTTCTTCTTAACCTGGTCCACAGCACCCCATCGGATGAGGAACATATAATAGCCAGCGCACTTGTAAAGGTCGAGATGGTCTTCCATCTCCGCTTCAAACTTGTCGAGACTGAACAAAGAAATGCCCTTCGCGTCACGCCCAACGAAGCAAGACATAATCCATTCGATGAAAGCCTTCAGAGGCGCACCCTGCTTCACACCCTCCGCAAGACGGTCTTGCTCATTAGTGAAATCGTCATCATCAATCTCAGGATAGCGAGACTCAAAACCAGCCTCCCAACCACAATGCCGAAGGTCGGAATCGTCAACATTTATAGGAGTGTCCCATCCCTCGACCGTGGAAAAGTTGGCAAACTCATTGATATTGTCAAGAATCTCATAGCAATGCGTGTCCTCATTGTCGAAGATACGCTCAATATGTCCATTATCCAGCAGCTCCTTCTTCTGCGATTTGCTAATGACCTGGCACATAGGGTCGGCAAGAATCATCGTCCGCTCCGCATCCGTAGCCAGAGCAGTAGGCACATAGATGGAATGAAAGCCGTAGACATACTCATTGCCCTTGTCATTCAGCATAGTGTACTGTCCGAGGAACGTGTACTGCTTGTCGCCCGGAAGCTTATGGAACATCACCATCGCCATGCCATCAGGCGTAGTGCGCAACGCATAAGGAAACTTCACACCCGCCTTCGACTCGTATTTCTGAGCCGCAAGCTGCGGAGGCGTCTTCATAGCATCATTGCCCGAAGCATCCTTGATGTTGAGGTTCGGCTCGATGTCGCCAAAAATCCTCGCCACCGAAGCATTACGAGTGCAGGATGAATCCATGAAATCCGCCTTCAGTGTCCATGTAGACACAGGCACACCCCCATCCTTGAAAGCATAAAGACCCTTGTTGAGCACCTTCCCCTCAAAATCGTACATCACAGCAGCATCCTTCTTAGAGTAGAGCTTGAAGTTCTTGCGAGGATAACCAAGCGAAGACGTACCCTGAAGCTTCATGCGAGCACCCTTGATAGTGAAATTCTTAGTAATGTCGAAAGGATTGTAGAAAGACACATTCACGTTAATCTTCGTAGTCTTGTCCTTCACTCCCTCCAGCGTAGCTATATTGTTGTAAGCCGAGTCGAGGCCATCCACAAGCATGACAGGAATGACACCCTGCATCTTCTCGACCGACACGATGCCATTCTCATAGATGTCGTTAGAAATAATCTTCTGCGCAATCTGGCCAGAGTCAATCCACGCATTATACAGTTCCTGATTGACATTAAGAGCCTGGTAGTAAGCACGGATGTTGAAAATGCGGATGCCAGCCTTCCCCGACGCATCGCCAAGGATGATATGCGCATTGTTGGTGTAAGAGCCACCCGAACCATAGTCGAGCGCACGCTCATACACACCATCCTTGTAGATCATGGCAAGATGAGGGAACGTAGATGACTCAACACGATTGACCACAAAACACAGTTTGATGCGCTCGCCCTGCTTGAAGCGAGTAGTCATCTGCTCGCCATTCGCATTCTGAAAAACACATCCCTCCGCTGTGATGCGGACTCCGCACTCATGCCCATCGGCATTGCGCCCCCACACCGACACAACGACCGCATCCTCATCATCAACATCATAAGTCTCAAACTCAATCTCGAACGAAGCGCCGTAAGTGTGCGGAGCATTAGCAAAAGGCGCAAACGGCACAGACACCTGTTTGCCTCCGCTAATAGCCAGAGCCTCGTAATTGTACCATCCCTGCTGCGCAGACCACGCGAAATCGTCGGGGAACACAGCCTGTATCTTCTCAAACTCCCACTTGCGCCTCTCATCCACAGGCTCGTTGTTGGCACGGCCCACAGCTTGCAGCTTCAGTTTCAGACCCTGCGTAGCCTCAGAAATGCCCGAAGCGTTGACATCGACAATAAGCGAATAGGACGTGACGGAATCGCCCACCTCCGCCTTCAGTTCGAGCGTACCCACATTCGTAGGCACAAACGTAAGCAGATACGCCTCGGCATTAGCCTCCGCATCCGTCACGTTAGCCTCCGTGAAGCGAAGGTTCTCCCCACCGAGCGACCACTTCACCGTAGCCGACTTGCCATTGGAATTGTAGAAACCCCACTTGATGTTAGACTGCACATATTGCTCAGCCTTCAGCACAAGATTCTTCTTGTCGGCAGAGATAAGCGTGCCAGAAGCAAGGTCGAGCGCAAGGGAAATGACGATGCCCTTCTCCCCCGTCACCACAAACTCACGATACAACGTCTGCGAATAGAAATTGCCATCGCCAGCTTCCACGAACGCCCTAATTTGCAGATGATGCTTGCCCGACACAGGCATGGCAAGGGAAGCAGACGAGTCAATCTTAGTGTCGGTCGTGACAATCTGGTCGGCAAGAGAACCATCAACATAAAACTCAACCGTCTTAGCACCAGCCGAAGAGCACTCGAGCGAGAAAGGCACAAGCAGACCCTCATCAGGATTGCGAGGCACAGCCACATTGAACGAAGACGAAAGGTTCATAGCCACCACATGGTAGTGGAGGATGGCGATACGAGTAGCACCAGTAGCACGGCCAGTGACCGTCATCGTCACCGTGTTAGTGCCGACAGAAAGGAACTGGTCTATATTCATCTTCACATTCTCGCCGCTGTTGTAAATCTTCACCGTAGACTGCGTAGAGCCAGCATTGTTGAAAGAATACACGACCTGCACCGACTCATTAAGCTTGTTGCCCGAAGAGTCGGCTGTAATGAATGAATATTCAATAAAGTTGTTCTTGTCGCCATCACGCACAAAGACCTGTTCTTTAGATGTGAAGTTGAGCGTGATGCTGAAAGGCGCAGGAGCTTGGAAGTTGCCCAGCTCGTAAGCCGCAATCTCCGAAGTCATGGCATCGGTGTTGCGCGCCTCGACCCACGCCTTGCGCCTCGCATCGGGGTCTTCCTCTGGCCCAACAGAGAAAATGCGGTACATAGCCTGTGTGCCGCTATCATCATAATAAATCCTTATAGGCGAGTTGTCGCAAGTGTTGAGCAGCGCAAGCAGCTGTTCGTCAGTATAAGGAAGAGTAAGTTCTTTTTTAGCCATAACGCTTTATTGGTTTTTGCATTTGAGGACAGAGCCATCCTTCGACAAGAGCGAAGAGCCACTGCTTGTAAAGATAAACCCACGTATAAGTTCCCATACGGTGCGCAGCACTCCATCAATCTTAGCCTTGCCGACATAAGCAAAACGCAGCGACTCCTGCACCTTGGCCGAGACAGCATCCACCGTCCGCAGCCCCTTGTCAATCTTAACCCTCATCAGATACTGCCCTGCGCTTTAAGGTATTTGACAGCCTTGATGACATCGTTCCACGTTACAGGCGCAGAGTCGTTGATAATATCCTTCGAGTCGTCGGCCTGTGTAGGGTAGTCAACCTTGCCCGTCTCGGAAGTGACAAGCTCGCCACGAGTGACGCCATAAATAGGCGCATCACCCTTGAAGCGATATGTTTTCGTGTAGAAAGAAGTCATCTGCGAGTTGACCGTGCCAATCTCCACACCCTTGCCACCCTCGCCGCAGTAATGTTCCGCAGCAGCATCAGCATCGACATCGACAATGCGGTCAGTCTCAATCTTGAACTTATTCTCATGAAGGCCAGAATCACGGCCAGCAATCTGCACAGCAATGCCGCCTCCAGTGCCATCGCCCGACGAATAGGCACGAATGTCGTGAGAAGCCGCCTTCCATCGAGCCTTCACATAAGTGCCGCTGTTCTTCACAGAAATCTCTGTGCCATCCGTAGCAATCTTCGCCCCTGACACACGATCGAGCGACCCCTTCGTGTCAATCTCCAAATCCGTGATGTTGAGCTTCAGCCTTGCAGGAATGTCGTCCTTAGACCCAGGCACCGTCTGCGAGCCATCATAGACATGCAGCGTAGCCTGACCGAGATTGTCGGTATGATCCGTCATGATCCTAATATCCCCCTTGCCGCCAGGCTTCAGCTGAATATTCTTCATCGACTCGATATTGATAGTGCCCTTAGAAGTGTTGCCCATTTCGGCCGTAGTCTCAATGACGAGATTACCCTTCTCATTGACATAGATATTACGTATGCCCACCTGATGCACCGTGCCATCAATATCCCATTTCTCTATTGCATTCAAATCCATGTTGAAAAAAATTATGTAGTTTGTGACTTGACAGAGTTGTCGGCATAAGCAGCCGCAAAAGAAACCGTATTGTCGGCATAAGCAGCCGAAGCCGTAACGGTGTTGTCGGCAAAGGACACAGAAGGCGCAGGAGGCGCGGGCGGCACATCAAGCGGCTCCATGCCAAAATAGATGACCCCCTCTTCCGCAGTCTCAGCCGTAAGCGCATTCATCTCATCCTCTTCAAGAAAGACATGCCTCAAAGACTCAATGCTGACATTGCCCGACCCCAAAAGCGACATGCCGTTGACCGTCTTGATGTTCACACCGCTCACAAGTTTTTCCTGCTTGCCCGACACAGCAGCCTTGAGTGCATTGAGCTGCAAGATAAGCGCATCAATAGACTCAGTGTTAGGTTTGACGCCAGCCGAGAGGTAAGCCCTCACCCATTCAGCCGACACCTTCATAGCTGCACCCAACGCAGTCTCGATAAGAAACTGATCGGAAGAAGAAACAGACGTTCCGCTGTTGAAAGTCTGCAATATATCAGATTGTGTTATAGCCATAATGTTCAGAAAATTGCATATACGTCATTCAAGAAATCATTCAATTCCAGTTGTCAAGGCTGTTGCCGTACTTAGAAATAGTCTCATCGCGCGAGCTGACCCACGCATAGCCATAGCACGACTTGTTGCCAGAGCCGACAGCTTTGACATCGTAGAAGAAAGCCGCCCGACATTCAAGAGTGACAACCCTGTTGCCATTCAGACCCATGCCCGATGAGCCATCATAAATCATGCCACCGTGAGGATATTGGTAGACATACGTAGCATTAGCCGTCTGCAAGTCGGGCGACATGTATGAAGAAGCATAAGACAGGAAGAAACATTGCGCAAGCGTGTAAGGCGTAGACACCGCATTCTTCAGCAGCAGCGTAATCCTTTTGCCCCCGAGCATCCTCATCTCATCTCCCTTGACAAGACGAGGCACGCTGTCACTCTTGCCGTTAAGCCTTGTCAGAGTGCGGCAGTTGAGCTCGCCGTCAATATAATAAGGGAACTCCAAGAAACGAAGGTCGGAGCCGCCCGATCCAATAGCATCAGCAGGCAGAGAAAGAATCTTCACCGTATCGCCAAGACGCAGCACATCAAGATACACCACCGTCTCGCCAATGACCCATTCATCCCTGTCGGCAATTTCACCCGACATCGAGCGGTCGTTGCCATTGTTGTCAAGATAGCCGAGGAAATTGCCATCCTCATCCTTGAAAGCGACAATAATTTTGTCACGCCCGACTTTATTATTCCAGTCGATGATGTTGACAGGACTTGTGAACACGCCATTTGCAATGAACACACCAGTATCGTCAAGCCAAGCCGTTTTCTCGCCCTCGAGATTCTGGCACAGGAACTTGTCGGCCGTAAGCACAACCTCGCCCTTGCTGATGTCGATGCCAGCACGCTTCAAGCTACCCGAAAGATAAGTCATAGGCGTAGGCTTGTAGCCCTTCTCCAGCTTAGCACCCGCATAGCTCACATACATGTTCTTCTTCTTAGCATTCACATAAGGCATCCAATCGAAATACGCCTTGTCGGCATAAGCCGCAGAACCCGACTGCGCAGATGAGCCGAACACAACCTCAAACGTGACATAGTACTGCACCCATCCGTCAATCTCAGACGCGATGCCGCTCGCAATAGTTCGGACACCGCCATTACTGGCCGACCTCTCAATGCCAAGATAAAGCCACGAGCATTCATCACCCAAAGCAGAAACGAAGACACGAGCCTCCGCAAGGCTGTTGAACAGGAAGTCGAAAGAAGCATTCTTCGCCCAGACACTGAACGTGTAGATGTTGCGCTGCTTCATGTCGGAAGAACCCTCAAGAGGGACAGATGTCAAGATAGCGACACGATTGCTCTTGACATACCCAGTGTACACATACTTGCTCTGCGAAGGCACATAGTCAGCACCAAAATGGAGCGAAACGACCCTGCCGCCATCATCAGCCCAAGGCGAAGTGAAATTGAGGAACGTGGAACTGCTGCCCGTCTGCACAAGAGACGTAGCCCAGAACTTATCGGAAGACGTGGTGCCAATGCCATGAACAGGAATAGATTGCGAGCCCTCATCGAAACCAAAGTGACGAGGGTTGTTAAGGATAGGGTCGGGAAGCATATTAGCCGAAGGCGGCAGAACCGCATTGGTAGGCGAGCCCGACACGCTCAGATGGAGACCGTCAGGATTGTCGAGATAACCGTCAGCCGTAAGGGAAAGGCCAGTCTTGGTGTGAACAATCCTGCCGCTCTGGATAAGCCATCCATCAGCCGAATCGTCAACAGACACTCCACCCTGAATGTCAACAGCACCAGTAGAAGTTTTGCCGATGAACACCTCACCGATGTTGGCATTGCCCGAATTGATGCTATCAGCAATGATACGGCCAGCCGCCAAGTCGCCCACATTGGACACACGCTTCCAAATGACACGCCCACCATCCATGATGTCGCCCGAAGCAGAAGCAGAAGGGTAAAGAGACTCAGTAGCCAAGCCACTGCCGCCCTTAAAATAATATTTGCCCTCTTGACCATCCCAACGTTCGACTGAATCTCCAAGGAAGAAAATGTAGGACGAGCCGACACGCACATAGTCGCTCCAGAACTCGTTGTTGAAGTAAGTCTGCAAAGAGCTGAACGCACCTCTGTTGCGAGCCATCTTAGAAAGTTGGCCAAGCGATGATGCCCCTTGCTTGTTGGCCACCACTGGCACAGACAGATGCACCGTCCTGTCCTTGCACGAGATGCTGATGTCGATCGAAGCACTCACGATGCTGCTTCCCTTGCTCCACGCAAGCTTGTTGAGAGAAGCGTTAAGTTGGAAACACGAAGCGATGCTTCCGTAAGCCACAGTGTAAGATTCAGTTTGCAAGTCGCCATCGAAGACATGGAAAGAGAAAGTGCGGTTGCCCGCCTCCTTAGAGCGACCTTCGCTGTCGCAGTCGATGACAATAGAAGAAGGAGTGACAGAAGCAGTAAGGGCAGACACACCATCCGTACCAGGCAGACCATCAGCACCAGGCCTTCCAGGCAAGCCATCCTCTCCAGGCTCACCATCCTCACCCTTCACCTTTACGTAGTTCCATGCCGACCATTTGCCATCAGAATAATGAGACGTGGCCATCCATATAGCATTAGCACCATCGACCGCTTCGACCCATCCAAGCTGCTTCTTGCGAGCAAGAGCTTCCTTAGAGTTGCCATGCACAGGCGAGCCGTCAGCATACAGGAGCGGCTTGTATTCCGCAGCAGCCGTAAACTCGACATCAAGAAACTCTGTGTCGGTCATGCGAGCAAGCACCCAAGCATTAGCATGCTCACCGCCATCGGCCTCGCTTCCATCAGAATAGAAACGCCTTTGAGCCATCCAGACCTCGCCCTCGCCTTCGGGAATGGAATCAGACCAGCCGCCTGTAGATGGCAGAGGCGAAGAGAAACTGCCACCTTCGGGAACGGCGATGCTATCGGCAGAAGTGCCAAGGGCAAAACGCTTGAACACATAGCTTGTGAACACGCTCAAGCCTGGATCACCATTCTCGCCCTTCACTTTTACGTAGTTCCATTCCGACCATTTGCCATCCGCATAATGAGACGTGGCCATCCATATAGCATTAGCACCATCTACAGCCTCGACCCATCCGAGTTGCTTCTTGCGAGCAAGAGCTTCCTCAGAGTTGCCATGCACAGGCGAGCCGTCAGCATACAGGAGCGGCTTGTAGTTCGCAGCAGCCGTGAACTCGACATCAAGAAACTCTGTGTCGGTCATGCGAGCAAGCACCCAAGCATTAGCGTGCTCACCGCCATCGGCTTCGCTTCCATCGGAATAGAAACGTCTCTGAGCCATCCAGACCTCGCCCTCGCCTTCGGGAATGGAATCAGTCCATCCACCTGTAGATGGCAGAGGTGATGTGAAACTGCCACCTTCGGGAACGGCGATGCTGTCGGCAGAAGTGCCAATGGCAAAACGCTTGAACACATAACTTGTAAACACGCTCAAGCCTGGATCACCATTCTCGCCCTTCACTTTTACGTAGTTCCATTCCGACCATTTGCCATCCGCATAATGAGACGTGGCCATCCATATAGCATTAGCACCATCTACAGCCTCGACCCATCCGAGTTGCTTCTTGCGAGCAAGAGCTTCCTCAGAGTTGCCATGCACAGGCGAGCCGTCAGCATACAGGAGCGGCTTGTATTTCTCAGCAGCCGTAAACTCGACATCAAGAAACTCGGTGTCGGTCATGCGAGCAAGCACCCAAGCATTAGCGTGCTCACCGCCATCGGCTTCGCTTCCATCGGAATAGAAACGCCTTTGAGCCATCCACACCTCGCCCTCGCCTTCGGGAATGGAATCAGACCATCCTCCTGTAGATGGCAGAGGCGAAGAGAAACTGCCACCTTCGGGAACGGCGATGCTGTCAGCAGACATGCCCCAAGCGAAACGCTTGAACACATAGCTTGTGAACACGCTCAAGCCCACAGAACCATCATACGTGAACTTGATGAAAAAAATCTTCTGCAAAGCCACGTCCGACTTGTAAGGCAAGACAGTAAACGTGACACTTGCCGAACCCTTGGCAACAGCCGAAGCAAGAATATCCTTCACTGTGACAGACGTGCCCTCCTTGCTATAGCCACTGCCCTCAATAAGCGCACCCTGCGAGTCGAGAGAGCCAATGCCGTCAACAGCCACCATAAGACGGTAGTAGTCGCGCTTGTCTTTTTCAGAAACCTCTGCAATGCCAAGACGCTCAGCCTCCTTAGACCATGCCGCATCAGAAAAATCGTCAATATAAATCATAGGCGAATCGCCCCTATGCACATACACCGCAGTCTGCACCAATGCCCTGCCAGTCTCGTCAAAAAGCTGCAAGCCGCCATCGGCATCCACATTGACCGTAGCGGAAGAAGAAGTGAGGTCTACCTGATAATTAGTAGAAGCCAACAAGCCCTCAGTGTCGGACAGCTGAGAGATGTCGATATGCTGAAGAAATCCGTAGAAATAGACATTGCTCAAGAAAGCGGAATAGTTGCTGAGAGCAACTTTACCACCCGTCTTCACATCGTCAACATACATATCGGTAGTGTCGCCAAGGTGCATGCCCACATTGTAAGGGAAAGCGATGTCCCATTTAGATTTCTTGTATCTCACGAAGACATAGCGTTTGCCATCAAGCACCTCGATGCGGTACTTGCTCTCATCATTGTAAGACACACCATCGTCCTCGACATACGCATTATTCTTGTCACGAAGGTGCATGAACGTGCCACCATTCATGTTGACAAGATAACGCTGGAACTTCGTTGTCTTATACCAAGAGCGAGTGCGCTCGTTGCTCATAAAGTCAAGTTCGTCGGGGAACATGAAATTGTCGCCATTGACCTGTTCGGACGAGAGACGACCAGGCACGCTGTCAAGAGTGATGTCGTGGCCATACGCCACCACCGTCATGGATTCGGCCACATGGCCATGCGCCGCGCCATCAAGAAGTCGGTAGCCTACATGACATCGGCCATTAGTGTAGGAGACACCATCCGCAACATAGTCCTCCACCTCCGTAATCATGAAAAGCACCTTGCAGAAGCCAGCCACAGACGTGCCAGAATCGTCATTCTTAGCATCGCCATCGGAAGCATTGAGACGGCTGTCTTCCCCCTCGAAATGCCACACACCCATGCAGATGTCTCCCTTGGCGAACGAGCCAATCTCCCCACGCTCAAGTTTGATGTCAAAGAAATCGCAGCCATCATCGCCAACCCCCACGCTCTTGATGACGCCACAACCAGGCGCATTCCATGAAGTGCCGCTGCTGACCGTGACCTTGTTGAAATCGAGCATAGGCACACGCAGGAACGAGCGGAGAACAAGAGATTCAAACTCCCCCTCGCCCAAGCCATTGAGCGACCACCGCTGTCCTGTGATGATGTCGGGCGTGAAGTCGGCATGCCGCATGCCACCCTCCGCATCAATGAAGACCTTGCCATTCAAGGACAAGTCGTTAGAGAAATGCGCAGACACCGCATCAGCAACAACCCTCTTAACAACATCAATGATGTCTTTAGCATAAAGCACCTTGTCATCGTTAGAGCTTTCAATAACAGGCGTCAAGACCTTATCAGACGAAGACACAGGGCCAGTGGCGGAAACAGCACCAGCCGACACAAGAGAGCCAACGCCAAGCGCATGAGGCGTGGCATCAGGCGCGTCCTTGCGAAGGAAGTGTGAAGTAATATAAGTAATATAGGTAATGAGAGCTTGGGTGGTAACTATGGTCTCATCAAGAGTCCAATCTTCCATGTCAGAAGGCTTATTATCGTTCCACGCTTTTACAAACTTCTGCATTTGCTCATCGTTGATGATTGAATTAACTGCAACACCACCAATAGTTAATGTCCCATCTATAGTAAGTTCCAAGAAAGGCATAAGCGGACGAATGACATGATTTCCGCTAAGGCTTTTTGTCAATTCAAACATTGCATTTGAATCCTTGTCTTTATCAATCTGATACTGCGTGTTATAACTGCCATTGTCGATAACATACTTACGTAAGCCATTCTCCGTATAGATGTTCCCAATGCATATATAAAAGTAATCAGAGTCTTTCTGCTTCTTTTGCATGTCTGGCTCTTCCTCGCTGCCTACATTCTCCATGACGTAGCGATAGCCTGGACGGTTTAACACCTCCTCTACCCCATCCTCTTCTGTACGAGTAGTCTCAGCAACAACAGAAGATGCAGCAGAGCCATCTTCCTCTATCTTCTCAATGAAATATCCATCTATGTCATAATCGTTTGGAGTTATTACAATGAGACCTGTGGAACCAGTAACTGGTGTAGCATCAAGTCGGATATATATATTCAGTTTCTTGTCTACATAAAGGTTGTTCAGTTTGATATTATTGCCCGAAAACGACCATCGTTTTGCTTCAAGCGAGACATCGTAACCTATAGGTTTAGGCACTCCATTCTTTGCATAGGAAGGATTTGATGTGAGCAGGTCTGGACTGACCTGTATTTTTGCACCTGCTACAACAGATGCTATTAGGTATTCTGGTGAACTTGCGTCTATCTGATAAATGCTTACAGATGACTCATGCAAGCGGTAAGTGTTTGATAGTGGTGACAGCATTATTGTATCATGATTTTTATTGCAAAATTACATTAATTTATACAATGATGCAAATATCGTTAGTTATTATTATAATAATAAGCAGTTTTTTAATGAAAGAACTTGCCATTGTAATAATTTAATTATATCTTTGCATACAAAATAAATGCCTAATACAATATGCTTACATACAAAGATTATATATCGTACATCTGCAAAACAAACCAGTTTGACACCTCTATGGTAACTTTCATTATTGAGTCGTTCTTGGCATGGATAAAAGAAAATTTATTCTCATGCAGAGGAGTAAAACTAAATTTTGGCAGGTTTCGAGTTAGTGAGAATAAATATCCTGGTCTAAAGAGCTCTGGTTTTAAAAACAAATACAGAGCTTCTTTCACCTTCGATCGAACTTTCAAACACGACATGAGCAAAGCAAAGAAAGAAGTATGTAAAGAAACAATTTTATTATTTGACAAGGAAGAAAGAACTTCCGAAACTTGAATAAGTTAATAGAGACTGGTATATGTGGGACAATATTTGAATGTGATATAAAAAACGTGATGCGTTTCTT
>OCLD01000138.1_pt1 | contig 18531 bp, 10 predicted proteins | sample 1495911 | NCBI WGS metagenome assembly OCLD01 (sample SAMN03418271, study PRJEB22391) | human gut metagenome | biome: human-gut; feature: organic feature; material: feces | host: Homo sapiens | place: Tanzania | collected 2013-01
ACTTGGGCAAGTATCCTAAGATACTTTTTTATGGGTGTTGCAGACACTTCCGCAGCATTCATATTATCCTTTTTTTTCTTTGCTCTTCTTTTTCTCTTTGCCATTATTATCCAGATATGTCTTCATGTCGTTCATGCAGGCATATTCGCTGAAATGGTATTCAGCCTGGTCATAATTGCCTTCAACCAATGTCACGCTTCCATCTTTGTCGAGATAGAAAGCATCAAAGCCAAAGAATTTCTTGACGAATGCGATGCGTTTGCGAGGCTCTTGCCCCAAGATGACAGAATAGAACTCTTTGCGAGTGTCGCATCCTACCTGAAGGAGCGACCTCACATCGTAGCTTGCACCAAGTTCTTGCCGAGCTGTGTCCATCTTAGTGGCATTGTTTGTGACGCACACGATTATTCTTCGTTCTTTCTTCTTTTTGTCGTTCACCTTCATGATGTCAAAACCTTCGCCCCACACCTCGCTCGCATCAGTTTTGCTCACAAAGGCGAAGGGGTCAATCTTCTTGATCATGCGCTGTACCGTTGCTTGCTCGCGTTTGCGTATTATGGTAAGCACAACCTTCCTGTCGGAATGAGTGAACCATCCCTCACCGTCAATCATCGTCACGCCATGATGAGTGCCCACGATAGCGTCGGCTATAGCCTCCGCATTGCGTGAGAAAATCATGAACTGAACCGACTGCTGGCGCTGTCGCATCCAATAATCGAGTGTCATGGAGCAGATGATAAGCATCACAAAGCCGTAAATGACGCGGTACCAGTCGTGGAAGATGAAGTAGCATGATGATATGATGACCACATCGCATGCCATGATGACCGAGCCAAGAGACATCGGCCTGTGCTTGTTGACAATGGCTGCTATAATGTCTGTGCCGCCAGTAGAACCATTGTTCTGGAAACAGATGGCCAGTCCTGTGCCGCATAGTATGGCGCCAAGTACACATGCCATGAACGATTCATTGCCAATCAGCTGTGGAAGCATCATCTTGCCAGCAGCGGATGGATCGGGCACTTCTATCAGACGCTGAAGCAGCCACAGGACAAATGTCATGAAAAAGACGGCATAGATAGTCTTAAGGCAGAACCTTATGCCAAGTTCCTTGATGCCTATGATGAGAAGCACGGCATTTATGATAACGTAAGTTACCTGCACCTCTACACCTGTAGTGTAATAGATGATGGATGAAATACCTGCCACTCCGCCAGTTGTCAGATTGTATGGCAGCATGAACACTGTCACTCCCAAAGCATAAAGGATTACGCCCACAGATATGAGGGCGTAATCCTTCAGTTCTCTAAATATGCTTGATTTGAACATATGCATTGTCAGAATAAAGGCCAGGGCTGCCTTGTCATTGTTGTTTTGCCTTGCGAGGCAGCCCTTCATGTAAACGTCTTGTTACACTTTTCAATTTATGATAGGCTTATTTTTTAAGCACTACATTGATCATCTTGCCAGGCACCACGATGACTTTAGCCACTGTGAAGCCCTCCATCCATTTAGCAGCCTGAGGATTCTCGAGAGCGGCCTTCTCAGCCTCTTCCTTGCTCACTCCAGCAGGAAACTCCATTTGGAAACGAGCTTTGCCGTTGAAGGCCACCATCATCTTCACAGAATCTTCTTTAAGGTATTCCTCATTGAATGCAGGCCATTGGGCATCGCACACGCTTGTGTCGTGTCCGAGCATCTGCCAAAGTTCTTCGCAAAGATGTGGGCAGAATGGGGCGAGAAGCACTGTGAGCTGCTCCTTTACAATGCGGCTCATGCTCTTTTGCTTGGTCAACTCATTTAGGCATACCATGAAGGCTGCAATGGAAGTGTTGTATGAGAACTGCTCGATGTCGTTTGTCACCTTCTTGATAAGTGTGTGCAGAGCTTTCAGTTCTGCCTTGCTTGGCTCTGCATTGTTTGCAGAGATTTCACCCTCATCGGTTGTCATGAATTTCCATAGCTTCTTCAAGAAACGGTGGCAACCGTCAATGCCGTTAGTGTCCCAAGGCTTGCTCTGTTCCACAGGACCGAGGAACATCTCGTATAGACGCAGCGTGTCGGCGCCGAACTTATCAACAATCATGTCAGGGTTCACCACGTTGAACATGCTCTTCGACATCTTTTCAACAGCCCATCCACAGATGTATTTGCCATCGTCATTGAGTATGAATTCAGCGTTGTTGTATTCTGGTCGCCATGATTTGAAAGCTTCCACGTCAAGCACATCAGCGTTTACAATGTTAACATCCACATGTATAGGTGTCACCTCGTAACCATCTTTCTTGTCAAGAGACACGAAGGTGTTTGTATCCTTGATACGATACACGAAGTTGCTTCTTCCTTGTATCATGCCCTGGTTGACAAGTTTCTGGAATGGTTCTTCCTTGCATGAGACGCCTATGTCGAAGAGGAATTTGTTCCAGAAGCGGCTATAGATGAGGTGGCCTGTAGCGTGTTCGCTGCCACCGACATAGAGATCCACGTTCTGCCAATATTCATCGGCCTCTTTGCTCACGAGAGCCTTGTCGTTGTGTGGGTCCATATAGCGGAGGTAGTATGCCGAACTGCCAGCGAACCCTGGCATGGTGTAGAGTTCGATAGGGAACACGTTCTTCTCGTCGATTCGGCTCTTCTCCACAATAGTTCTCTGTGCTTCGTCCCAAGCCCAGACGGTTGCATTGCCGAGTGGTGGCTCGCCAGTCTCTGTAGGCAGAAATTTGTCTACAGCAGGAAGCTGGATAGGCAGGCACTCTTCAGGAATCATCGTTGGCACACCTTTCTTATAATATACAGGGAAAGGTTCGCCCCAGTATCTCTGGCGTGAGAAGATGGCATCGCGCAGGCGGTAGTTGACCTTCACGCGTCCGATATTGTGCTCTTTGACATAAACCTTTGTTGCAGCTATGGCCTCTTTCACAGTCATGCCGTTAAGGCTGAAGTCGATATATGGCTTTATGCCCTCACGTGGAGAATTTGTCACAATGCCTTCTTTTGCATCGTAGCTTTCTTCCGACACGTCAGCCCCTTCAATCAAAGGAATGATAGGTAAGCCGAAGTGCTTGGCAAAAGCATAGTCGCGGCTGTCGTGCGCAGGCACAGCCATGATGGCTCCTGTGCCATAGCCTGCCAGCACGTATTCAGAAATCCAGATAGGGTTTTTCTCGCCTGTGAATGGGTTGATGGCATACGAGCCTGAGAACACTCCCGTGACCTTGTGGTCTATCATGCGCTCGCGCTCTGTGCGTCCTTTCACATACTTCACATATTCGTCTACGGCAACCTTCTGTTCTTTTGTTGTCACCTTGGCCACAAGATCGCTCTCAGGGGCGAGCACCATGAATGTGACACCAAACATAGTGTCGGCACGTGTGGTGAAGATGGTGAATGTCTCATCGCTGTCGGCAATTTTGAATTCCACTTCTGTGCCTTCCGAACGGCCAATCCAGTTCTTTTGCGTCTCTTTGATGGAGTCGCTCCATTGTATTGTGTCCAGACCGTCCAAAAGACGCTGGCTATATGCGCTTACACGCAGGCACCATTGGCGCATTTTCTTTTGTTCCACAGGGAAGCCGCCGCGCACGCTCACGCCATCAACAACCTCATCATTGGCAAGCACTGTGCCAAGTCCTGCGCACCAGTTTACCATTGTCTCGCCCATGAATGCTATGCGATAGTTCATGAGCACCTCGTTCTTCTTTGCTTCGTCCATGGCATTCCATTCGGCAGCGGTAAACTCAAGAGTTTCGGTTTGGGCCACATCAAGGTCGTTTGTGCCATGTTTCTCGAAATGCGTCACAAGCTTCTCTATTGGCTCTGCTTTTTGGCTTTTGTTGCAGAAGTATGAGCTAAACATCTTCTGGAATGCCCATTGTGTCCACTTGTAGTAGTCGGGGGTGCATGTGCGTACCTCGCGGTCCCAGTCGAAAGAGAAGCCTATTTTGTCCAACTGCTCGCGATAGCGGTTTATGTTGGCAAATGTTGTTGTTTCGGGATGCTGTCCGGTCTGTATCGCATACTGCTCTGCAGGCAGTCCGTATGCATCGTAGCCCATAGGGTTGAGCACATTAAAGCCTTGAAGGCGTTTGAAGCGTGCGTAGATGTCGCTGGCAATGTAGCCAAGAGGATGGCCTACATGCAGGCCAGCTCCACTTGGATATGGGAACATGTTGAGCACATAGAACTTAGGTTTGCTCTTGTCCTCTGTCACCTTATAGGTCTTGTTGTCGACCCATTTCTGTTGCCATTTTTTCTCAATGTCTCTGAAATTGTATTCCATCTTCGTGTTATGTGAGTTTTTTCTATTCCTGTTTTTCCTTTGTTGATTGTTATGCCTTTCGTGAAGTCTTTCATCCATATGATAAGGGAAGACTGTTTCAGTGTCTTCCGCTCAAGCATAAACAAGTGCAAAGTTACATAATAAAAACAACATTCAAAACCTAACGGATGAAAATTTCCAACTTATTACGTTTCAGATGGCTTATGGGCTTTGGTTTTGTTTAAGTAGGTGTTCAAAATTATTTTATTATATCAAAGTAAGCCACTCTCACATTTGTCACACACTCTCTTGGCCATCTTTTCCTACTGTTTATCAGTCACTATGCCCGCATAGCTCCATCAAACAGAAGAAAAATCTGCCTCAAGATAGGGTGCGTCAAATATAAAAATAATTATGAACACCTACTTAATGTTGAGGATTAACAACACTGAAGGCCCAAGTGCGCAATGCCATGTGCAGACACTTGGACCTTCAGCATGTAGCGTGAGGATAGAACATCAAATGCAGTTAATCATACTATATACATATGAGCAACATGAATGATTGCAGATTATTTAGCGATGACCTTGCGGGCTGTCTTGCCTTGCTGCTTGACGATGCGCACATTCTTGCTGGTGACATCCGTCGCAGGCACGCCGCCAAGTGTATAAGAAATCGACTCTGCGCATGAAGAAGCTACACCATCAATAGAATCGGGAGCATCAGGCACTTCGGGCTGTTTCTGCGACGGCTTGCATGTCAGAGTGAAACTGTCGGCACTCCACCAAGCGGGGGATGCTGCACTCACTGACAGGCCGATGGTGAGCGTGTCGCCACGCTTGACTTTGATAGAGCCTATGCTCACCGTCTGCCATCCATTCTCGTATTCGCTGCCATCAGTCGAGACGTTGCCTGTGCCTGCCACAGACTCTGTGTAGGTCTGCGGCTCATCGCCCTGTACTGCAGCTGACAGCGTGACTGGCAGATTGGCTGTAGACCTAACAATGGCTGTGAGCGTGTATTCACCTTCAGGCATCACGCCAAGCTGCTGTGTCATTGTGGATGTGTAAGCTGTGTTTTTCCAAAAGTCGAAATACATATTGGATTTGTTTCCATCATACGCCTCTCCACTTTTCACTTCCACATTCTCAGCAGCCCACATGTCCTTAGTGCCTCGGCTGCAGCTTGCATTGGCTATCATGTCTGAGGCTTCGCGCATGCCCGAAGCCTCATCAACGACATCAAAGCGTGAGAGAAGAGCATCATCGGCTGCATGAAGGATGGCAGCACGCTGCGCGTCAGACAATTCTTCCTCTGAACATATATATTCTAATCGGAAATCGTCCGCTCCTGCCCATCGGCCGCCCATCCTGCCAATGTTGCGTATGCCGATGCGAATGGTGCCGCCACTCACAATGATGGAATCGACCACAGTGCGACGGCCGTAGTCCATCTCACTGTCTGTTGTGACAGGAGAGAAGAAGAGCGTGCCGCTGGCCACAGCATATAAGCCCATATTGCCATTTATCTCAGTTCCAGGCACATTGTTGGTGGAGTTGAAACATGCTGCAGACAGGCGGTAGACGCCATCAGGAAGGTCATTGATGTCTTGATGATAGTCGAAGTCGATGTCGGAGGCTGTTTGGTTCCACACCTCAAGATAGGTGTCGCCCGACTCAGCCTTAGTGAAACCATTGCCAGCGTTGCGCACGCATGTCCATCCATCGACGGACGACTTGCTGTTGGCATAGATGCTTGGATTGGCTATATAGCCTGTTGTCTTCACTTCGCTTGCAGCCTCACCGCCATAGAGGTTGGTGGTGACCACACGGAACATGTCATTGTCACGGTCTATGGAATCAAGGGATATGGTGACGTCTATGGCATTCTTCTCAAAGTCGGATCTGTGCTCCACGGCGTAAACGTCGGCCCATCCGTCTGCAGTCTTGCGCTGGAGAACAAGTGTCTCTGCTGCGTCGCCATTAGTGTTGCCCATGGTGAATGTGATGGTGCGAGCTGCATTGTCCACCTTGTAATCGAGCGTAGGTTTCTTCATGCCTGGAGTCCACCACACAGGTTCTTTGGTTGCAGAACCGTGATAGGCGAATGTGGAACGGTGGTCGCGATACACCTGGCCAGCAGGCGTGATGCCTCCATCATCATAAAACATCTTTGACCAATAGTTGTCGTATGTGTAGATGGCATATCGTTCCACATAGTCGCATTCTTCAAGTTTCTGCAGGAGCACCTGAAGGTATTTGCGGTATGTGCCGTATTTGTCGCTGTACTTGTCCCATTTTTCGCCCCACGAAGAGCCTATCTCCATCTCTGTGATCCAAAGAGGGCGGCCTGTGTTGCTGTATATGCTATTGCATTGCGATGCGAACCAATTGGCATAATCGGCCTCACTACGTCCACTTATGTCCCAATAGGCATGGGTCACAGCGAAGTCGCAACGGTATGCCATGTCATCAACATGCTTGAAATAGTTGGTCAGATAACCGAAGTCGGTTGGCTGGGGCGAACCAATGCGTCCGCCTCCAGCAAAGAAGTCGGGTGTGATGGTGCACGCCGTCCACTCATTGATGGTGCCTCCACAGCTGCAAGCCTGACTGGTATGCTGCTCTGGGTGCTCAGGCTCATTGAGAGAGAAAGCGGCTGTGGATGTCTTGCTGTTGACTTCATTCGCGCTTGGCCAATAGCGATGCTGGCGGCATGGCACATATTCCATGCCAGACGTAGAACTGTAGCCTGCGCTCCACGACCAAAACCAAGAGGCTTTTAGCGTGCCGCCCTTGCTTGATCCTGCGGTGTCGGCCCATCCTTTCTTAGACAAATACTGCCATCGCTTGACATTGACTGAAGACACACGCTTGACAAGCGCCTTTGGAAGGTTGACATGCAAGTCGGAATGGTCGGCCACATACACGCGGCTGTAGCCTGTGCCATTGGTGCCTGTGGCGAGTGTGGCCATGTGTCCGCGCTTTAATGTGAACGAAGTCATGGTGTTGCTTTGTGATGTGAGGTCTGGATAGTTTTTCACATCGAGGGTGAAATCGCCTTCTGTGCCTGAGCACGACATCACAGTGGCTGGCTTGGGCATCACCACTGTGCCATTAAGATAGATTGCCAGACGGCAGTTTTTGTCTTTCACGGCCTTCTCGCCTTTGATGGTGATGTGTTTCATGTAGAACGACACGACCTGCGTGGAGGTCATGTTGTCGAAGATGAGCCAAGTGTCCTCACTGCCGAGGTTGACAGATGTGCTGCCTTGGATGGCATTGTCGTTGCACGTGATATGTATGTCGACAGCATCCGAGCGGTCAATGGTCTGGCCGTTGAGCTGGCAGTAGTCTATTTCTCTGACGCCCTGCGCATTGGTGTATTCAGCAGAGGCATAAGCCCAGCGTGATGAGTTCCAGCTGTCGCCAGACACTGGTATGGCCGACATCTGAGAGTGGCTGCCTTTGGGCTTGTCGCAATAGATGGACACGTAGTCTTTGCTTTTGTTGGCGCCATCTACGCCGACATACTTTCCTGTTTTCTTGTTGATGAGGTACACATACGTGCCTGCATCGGCCTTCCAGCAGTAACGGTCGTCGGTGCTCTTGGTGTTTTCAAAGACAATGCTGTAGCTGTTTTTCGTGCTGGCTGCAAGATAGCGGTTTGTGCTTTTCTGGCGAAGAAGGACATAACCGCTCTTGCCCGATGGCTCTGCCACAAAGATGTAGCTGCCGGCATCTGCTGATGTGCCGTAGGCGGATATAGCAGGGTCTGCACCGTCGGCAGAACTGCCAAGAAGCTTCTCATAGATGTTGAGCCAGATGTAATACTCTGTGTTGTCTTTCAATGTTGCTGAAGCTGCGAGAGACATCAGCAGCACAAATGCCATGGCAAAGGAGCGATGAAAGAGATTGTGTGGTAGTTTAGCAAGCATAGTTTGCATTGGGGTTGGTTTATGATAACAAGTTGGTTAATGATCGCAAGTAGGTTAATGACAACAAAAGCTGTTTTTTGATCTATAGAGGATCCACGTCATAGTAGATGTGGAGGTTGCGGGCTGCTGGGGTGGCGAGCATCTGCTGCTGCACAGCGACAAGAGCCTCGCGCACCTGCACGACAGATGCCTCCAGTTCTATCTTTATCATCATCTTGCGGATATAAAGCGATTGTATGCGGGCAACTGGCGGTCGGTCGGGGCCAAGCACTCTCTCGCCAAACACGGCACGGAGACGGTGGCTCATGTCTTCAGCCAGATGATCCAGCAGTTTGTCGTCGCGATGCTTCATGTAAACATATATCAGACGATAGAAGGGGGGATAATGAAAGAGCTGGCGTTCCTGCATCTGTTCGTAGAACATGTGCCAGTAGTCGTTGCCAGTGATGTGGGCTATTACAGGATTGTCTGCAGAACGCGTCTGGAGTATGACCAAGCCCTGCCCCTTGCTGCGCCCGGCTCGTCCCGCCACTTGGCTGAGTGTCTGAAAAGCATGCTCATAACTGCGGAAGTCGGGAATATTGAGCATTGTGTCGGCATTGAGGATGCCCACCACTGACACATTATCGAAGTCGAGGCCTTTTGTGACCATTTGCGTGCCAATGAGAATGTCGGCCTCATGATGCGCAAACGCATTGATTATCTCTTCATAACGCTTGCGTGTGGTGGCTGTGTCGAGGTCCATCCGCAATGTCTTGGCGCCTTCGAATAATTGAGATATATTCTCTTCGACCTTTTCTGTCCCGATGCCAACATCCATGAAATGGTTCTCTTCACACGCAGGGCATTTGTCAGGGATGCGAACTGTATGGCCACAATAATGGCACACGAGTGTGCCTTGCTTCTTATGTAGTGTAAGCGTCACATCACAATGAGGGCATCGTGGCACCCATCCGCATGTCTTGCACTCGATGAAGCTTGAGAAGCCTCGGCGGTTTTGGAAAAGAATGACCTGCTCATGACGGGATAGCGCACCTGCGATGGCTTCCATGAGACGTGGCGAAAAGGGACCTTTCATCAGTTTCTTGCGCTTTGCCTCTTTTATGTCCACGACCTCGATGGTTGGAAGCTGCATATCGCGATGGCGCTGGGTGAGCTTGACATACCCATATCGTCCTTTGCGGGCAAGATGGTACACCTCAAAACTTGGCGTGGCTGTGCCAAGGAGCGTCTTGGCGCCTGACATGTGAGCAAGCATGATGGCTGCATTGCGAGCATTGTAGCGCGGAGCCGGCTCTTGCTGCTTATAACTCTGTTCGTGTTCCTCATCAACAATGACAAGTCCAAGGCTGTTGAAAGGAAGGAAAAGGCCAGAGCGCGCACTGAGAATCAGTTGATATGGATTGGATGACACCTGACGCTTGTACACATCAAGACGCTGAACGTCGGAAAACTTTGAATGATATACGCCCATAGCATCACCAAAAAAACGATGGAGACGGTCCATTATCTGCGTTGTGAGCGCTATTTCAGGGAGAAGATAGAGCACTTGCTTGCCCATCTTGATGTATTTATCTATCAGATGGATGTATATTTCCGTTTTGCCAGATGAGGTCACTCCATGCAGGAGGGTGATGTCTTTGTCGACAAACGACTGCTCTATATCCTCCATGGCTTTCGCCTGATAGGGATTGAGAATGTTTATCTGCGCCAACTGACTCGCTGGAGCAAGAACTGCCGAGCCACGCCTTTTTCTCGTCTTTTCCTTCAACGCCTCATCATCTTGCGGCTTCATGGCTGCTGGCAAGGCGCATTTCATCACATCGCCAAGGGGACAGATGTAATATTGCGCCACCCATTGCCAGAATTGCAACTGGATTTCGGTCACCACAGGAGTCTCGTCGAGCACATCAATGATTGACTTGACTTCCACTCCCTGCGGACAAGCATGATGAACGCTGTGCACTACGCCGGTGTATATCTTGTTTTTGCCAAGAGGCACAACGACACGACAGCCTCGCATAACTTGAGGCGCCATATCATCAGGCACAAGGTATGTGAAGCTGTCGAATGCTATTGGAAGGATTATATCTGCGTATGTCAAGTGTATCTATTTTTTAGAACAGGTATGTCAAGGAAATCTGATGAGTGTTGTTCTTGAGTTTGTTCTTGTAAGCCTTGCCTGCGGCATCCCACACATCTATCTCAGCTGTATTGCCAAGGCCAATGTTGTAGTTGTAGCCGAGACGAACGTGCTTTAGCACTGTGGCTCCTGCACCAACATTCCATGAGAACTCAGACTTTTTCAGTTCCCATCCTTCAGTCAACGCATCAGTTTTCCAACTTCTGTCACCTACATTCCAAGAAAACTGAGGTCCTGTGGCAACGTAGACACTTGCAAGACTGCTGAAACCGAGGGTGTATTTCATGTTAATAGGAAGGGCTACATAATGGAGTGTCTTGTTCGATTCAAAAACACTGCCATCTGTCGCTGCGTCTGACACACCTACAACCTTGTTGTCGTAGAGCAAGGAGATGTCGGCGCCAAGGCCTGCAAGCGGAATGGTGACGTCAGCTGTGACACCAGCAAAGAAACCATTGCGGTTGTCTGCGGAAAGATTATCCTTGAGGTTGCCCTTCAGACTCACCGAGTTGACATTGAGACCAGCCTTCACACCAAAACTCACCTGAGCCTGTGATGGAAGAGCTACAATAAAGGCAGCCACAAGGACAGCCAAGGAGATAATGTTCTTTTTCATGTTTTTTTGTTTTGTTATGTTTTAGTTTGAACTTCGCATCAAAGTTTTGTTTCTTTCTATTGTTTCATTTTATATGTTGCGGCAAAGTAAGTGATTTTTTTCCACACAGAGAAACATTCATGGGGAAAATGCAGATGTTCATGCCCAAAACAGAATGTTAACAGTCGTTTTCTCACAGGTTTGCCCTCCTTGCATTCTTTTGACAATGCCGCTTTCAAGTAGCATGATGGCTGCATGATGAGCATCGGATGAGAAGGCAACGCATAGCTATACACTAAACATACAAAAAGCACATAGGCACATATCATTGTACGCATGTCGTGAGACAATTGTAATTTCGGGGTTAGCAACAGGTATTCCCCCACTTGCATTCCACAACTTCAAAATGCGGCATTTCAGCATATTACACCAGTACAAACAAGACTGTTGATAACTTTTTTGAAAATAAATTGAATAAAAGTGGGGGATTGTGGGGAAAATGTGTATATTTGCACAAATTTTATAAGCAACTGTACAGACATCCACAATCAAACACAAAGAAACTTAGACCTGTCAATAAGTATGCGATTCATAGGTGATTACACAGCAAAGACGGATGCCAAGGGAAGAGTGTTTCTCCCAGCGGCATTCAGACGAGCTCTCATAGCTGAGGGCGAGCAGATGCTTGTGTTGCGCTGCGATGTGTTTCAGAAATGCTTAGTGCTATACCCAATTAAAGTGTGGGACAAGCAACTCGAAGAACTCCAGAACAAGCTGAACCCATGGAACAGCAAAGACCAGATGATGCTACGGCAGTTTGTGGCTGATGCCGAACAAATAGAATTGGACAGCCAAGGAAGACTGCTGATGTCGAAGGGCAAGCTGCAATATGCTGAGATAACGACAGACGTGCGATTCCTCGCCTTAGTGGACCGGATTGAGATATGGAGCAAGCACAGTTTTGAAGAGATGCTGGCTCAAGGCTCATCTTTAGGCGCAGACATAGAGATGCGTTTCGGACAGGACAACATGCTGGGACCAGGAGAAGATAAGGCACAATGACAAGGCGGCCACAAACAAGATGCCCTTTGACACGAACATGCTGATATGATATTGATATCTGGAAAACTAAAATAAACTCACACACAACAATGGCGGAAGAGACTGTTTACCATGTGCCAGTGCTCCTGAAAGAGAGCGTGGACGGACTCAACATAACCGAAGGCGGCAACTTTGTCGATGTGACCTTCGGCGGCGGCGGACACAGCAAAGAGATATACTCTCGTATGGACAAGAACGGCCACTTGTACAGCTTCGACCAAGATGCTGACGCAGAAAAGAACGCTGATGGATTCGACACAAAGCGATTCACTTTCGTGAGAAGCAACTTCCGCTTCCTCAAAAACTTCATGCGATACTATGGCGTGGAGCATATCGACGGACTTCTTGCAGACCTCGGAGTGAGCTCACACCATTTTGACGACTCGGCCCGTGGCTTCTCTTTCCGTTTCGAAGGCAAGCTCGACATGAGAATGAACCAACGCGCAGGCATGACAGCAGCAGATGTGGTCAACACCTATGAAGAGGAACGACTGGCAGACGTGCTTTATCTCTACGGCGAACTCAAACAAAGCCGCAAGATAGCTGCTGCCTTGGTGAAAGCACGCCAGGAAAAACCAATAGAGACAATAGGCGACCTCATGGAAGTGTCGAAGACCTTCTTCCGCAACGAACGTGAGAAAAAAGACATGGCCAAACTCTTCCAAGCTCTCAGGATAGAGGTCAACCATGAAATGGACGCCTTGAAGGAAATGCTAAAAAGCGCCACAGAAATGCTCAAGCCAGGCGGCAGACTTGTAATCATAACATACCACTCGCTCGAAGACCGCATCGTGAAGAACCTTATGAAGACGGGAAATGTGGAAGGCAAGGAAGACAAGGATTTCTTCGGCAAGGTCAACACACCTTACAGACTGGTGAACAGGCAGGTCATAGTACCTACTGATGAAGAGATGGCTCGCAACCCGAGAAGCCGCAGCGCAAAGTTGAGAATAGCTGAGAAACTTTGACCGCAAGAACATTAAACTTCCAGCATTTACACATTATATATATACAGACATTCACAACTATTGAATCGGGACCACGAGCAAGCAGATGGCCCACCACAGCAATATGACCAAATACAATGACGATCCAGACAAGCAGCAGATGCCAACGGAACAGGCGCAAAGAGAAGACGAGGTGAAAGCCAACGCTTCCCAACTCAGTGAAGAAGAGAAAGACGCGCGCCAGGCCATAGAGGCAATGCGCAAGTTTGCCAACGAGAATGAGGACGACGCAGGCGAACTGTCGTTCAGCTCTATCATCGGTGGCGACTTTCTGATGAGCAAATTCGTCAGAAAGCAGGTGGCATTCGTCATGTTCTGCGTTATACTGATGATTATATACACTGGCAACCGATATGACAGCCAAAAAGACACAATAGTCATAGACAGCCTGCGCTCCGAACTTCAAAATGTCAAATACAATGTGCTCACACAATCGAGCGAACTGATGAACCTCATAAGACAGTCGAACGTGGAACAACGCCTGAAGCAGACAAGCGACAGCCTGCTGCACAACTCAACCACCCCACCATTCCTCATCAAAATGCACGAAGGAAGCAAGGAAACAATGCAGGCTGAAACGAGAGAGGTGGTCATTGGCGAAGCTCCTGAGCCTATCAGCAATGAGGACACAGAAGGTAACAAAAATGAAATTGAGGATAACAAGACGACAGAAGAAGCTGGCAAACAGGAAAAATCTGATGCCACTGAGGGTAACGGAGAATAAACAACGAGACAACAAGCAATGAAATTCGACAAGAAATACATAAAGCTAAGCGTCATCATAATAGTGTTGGGTGCAGCTACAATAATGGTTGCCATCATGGGCATGGCTGTATATACCGCCACTGTCGACAGCGAGGAATGGAAGGAGATTGGCAACGTGAGCGTTGGCGACACCGTGCCTCTGCCACCAACACGTGGAAACATCCTGAGCGCCGACGGACAGCTTATGGCAAGCAGCCTGCCTGACTATAAAATATACATTGACTTCCTGTCAGGCGTTGACCGTCTTGCCGACTCTATTGGTGCCAACGGCAAACCTATCAAGGTGTATGACCCAAAGCAGCTGCACGACAAGGACTCGATGTGGACGACGAATATCGACACTATATGCGCTGGACTGGCTGACATATGCCCAAGATACACGCAGCAGGAATATAAGACGCGACTGCTCACAGGACTGAACGAGCGCAAGAGATACTGGGACCTGACACCACGTGTGGTGCTCAACTACATACAGTATAACCAACTGATGAAACTGCCTGTGTTCAATAGCAAGAGCCGCTACACGAGCGGACTGAACATAGTGCCGCGCAACAACCGAAACAAGCCCTTCGGCTCTTTGGCCAAACGAACTCTCGGTGAGATGTTTGGAGCCTTGGACTCGGCTAAGTCAGGACTTGAACTTGCATACGACAAAGAACTGAAAGGCATTCCTGGACGCCAGCACAATAAACGTGTGCTGTCGAAATTCCTCTCTATCGTAGATATGGAGCCTGTGGACGGATATGACCTTGTGAGCACAATAGATGTGGGCATGCAGGACATTTGCGAGAGTGCGCTGCGAGAGAAACTCTATGAGCTTGATGCTGAAATGGGTGTGGTGGTGCTCATGGAGGTGAAGACTGGCGACGTGAAAGCCATAGTGAACCTTGTGCGCTACGATGACGGCAACTACTACGAGGCGCGCAACTATGCTCTGGCAGCCTTGATGGAACCAGGCTCAACATTCAAGACCGCCTCATTCATGGTGGCCATGGACGACGGATACATCACACCTAAGACGTATGTGGACACAGGAGGTGGCATATACAACATGCATGGAGCATACATGAAAGACCACAACTGGGCACGAGGCGGCTACGGCACATTGAGCGTGCCAGAAGTGCTGATGGTATCAAGCAACATCGGTGTGAGCCGACTCATTGACGAGCACTATCACAACCAGAAAGGCAAGTTTGTAGAAGGGCTGAAACGTGTGGGCATAGGAGCACCTCTCGGCATTCCTTTCAAAGGTGCAGCAGACCCTGTCATACGCACTCCAAACAAAGCAAACTGGTCAAAGACAGCATTGGCATGGATGTCGATAGGATACGAAACACAGATTCCTCCTATCAGCACATGCGCTTTTTACAACGCCATAGCTAATGGTGGCAAGATGGTGCGGCCACGCTTCGCAAGGGGGCTGTCGAGACATGGAGAGATGGTTGAGGAATTTCCTGTGGAGGTAATCAAACCGCAGATATGCAAGAAGCAGACGCTTGAAAATATCCAAAACATTCTTTACCGAGTGGTCAATGACAAAGGCGGACTGGGTAAAAGAGCTGGCAACCCATATTTCCATGTGAGCGGAAAGACAGGCACAGCACAGGTTGCCTCTGCAGGCGGATACCGCGGAGGAAAGAGGGAGCACCTCGTAAGCTTCTGTGGGTATTATCCTTCAGAAGACCCTAAATACACATGCATAGTGGCCATACGGCACGGATACTACGTGGCCAGCGGTGGCGGCCAGGCTGGTGTTGTTTTCTCAAAGATAGCACAAAGGATTTACTCGAAGAATGTGACAACGAACCTTAACCTTGCCAAAGACTCCACGGCTGTGTATGTGCCGGATGTGAAAAATGGTGATGTGCTTGCCGCACAGAATGTGCTCAAATATCTGGGAGTGCAATCGGCAGGAGGACAGGGCTATGAATGGGGCAAGGCTTTTGACGAAGAAAACAGAGTGAGATTTAAGTCGGTTGATGACGAACAATTCAAAGTTCCCGACTTGAGCGGCATGGGAGCAAGAGACGCTGTGTATGCCCTCACATCCAAAGGAATGAAGGTGAGGATACGCGGCAGAGGACGTGTGACAAGCCAAAGCGCAAAGGCTGGAAGCCATGTGGTGAAAGGACAGGTGGACAGTTCATAGAGAAAATAAATGTAAACAACCCAAAAGATACGACCCGTATGAAACTTAAAGAGCTTGTAAGCGGTCTTGACACTATTGAAGTCAAGGGCAATATGGAATGTGACATCTGCGGTGTGCAGATTGACTCACGCCGAGTGGACAATGGATGCCTTTTCATAGCTGTGAGAGGAACGGCTGCCGACGGCCACAACTACATCGGAAAAGCTATTGAGAAAGGCGCTGTGGCTGTGCTGTGCGAGGATATGCCTGAAAGCATGGATGAGAGAGTGGCATATGTGAAGGTAAGCAATACAGAGCAGGTGACTGGCAAAGTTGCCACAACATTCTATGGGAACCCGACAAGCAAGATGAAACTGGTGGGCGTGACAGGCACTAATGGCAAGACAACCATAGCCACCGTTCTCTATGAACTGTTCCGTCACTTGGGACATAAAGTGGGATTGCTCTCTACTGTGGCAAACTACATCAATGACGAGATGATTCCGACGGACCATACCACTCCTGATCCGATAACACTCAATGCCTTGCTGGCTGAGATGGCAGAGAAGGAATGCGAGTATGCTTTCATGGAGGTGAGCAGTCACAGCATTGTGCAGAACCGCATTGGAGGACTTAACTTCACTGGCGGCATATTCACAAACATCACACGTGACCACCTTGACTATCACAAGACTTTCGAAAACTACATAAAGGCTAAGAAGCAATTCTTCGACAACCTTCCATCTTCAGCTTTTGCCATCACTAACGCTGACGACAAAAATGGCATGGTGATGGTGCAGAACACCAAGGCAGAAGTGAAGACTTACTCTGTGCAGAGTCCAGCCGACTTCAAGGCAAAAATCATCGAGTGCCACTTCGAGGGGATGTATCTGGACATTAACGGCAAGGAGGTCGGAGTGCAATTCATAGGCAAATTCAACGTGAGCAACCTGCTTGCTGTGTATGGCGCAGCTGTGATGCTTGGCGTGGATGAGCATGAGGCTCTGATTTCACTCAGCGCAATGAAACCTGTAAACGGACGATTCGAGGCTTTGCGCTCCCCTTCTGGCTACACAGCCATTGTTGACTATGCCCACACTCCAGATGCGCTGGAGAATGTGCTCAAAGCCATACACGCTGTGCTTGAGGGCAAGGGCGAAGTAATCACAGTATGCGGAGCAGGAGGCAACCGCGACAAGGGCAAGCGCCCGCTCATGGCAAAAGAGGCTGCCAAGCAAAGCGACAAAGTGATTATCACAAGTGACAACCCCCGCTTTGAGGAACCGCAGGACATCATCAACGACATGCTGGCTGGACTCAGCGATGATGACATGAAGAAGGTCATCAGCATTGCAGACCGCCGACAAGCCATAAAGACTGCTTGCATGATGGCTAAGCCTGGAGATGTGATCCTCATAGCCGGCAAGGGACATGAGGACTATCAAGAAGTGAAGGGCGTGAAGCATCACTTCGACGACAAGGAAGAGGTCAGGGCATGCTTCAATGGCTGATGGAGCTGGCTCCCTAACAACACTAAAAAAACGATTACACATTTTCTAATAATATAATAATACAGTGTTATACCATTTTTTCAAATACTTAGACGGACTTGACATTCCTGGAGCAGGCATGTTCAGTTATGTGTCGTTCCGCTCATTGACCGCATTGATTCTTTCACTTGTGATATCAATGGTGGCAGGCGAGTATTTCATCAAGTATATGCGCAAGCGCAATCATATTGAAGCAGCACGAGACGCATCCATCGATCCTTATGGCGTGATGAAGAAGGGAGTGCCCTCAATGGGCGGAGTGGTCATCGTCGGAGCGGGTCTTGTGCCAGCCCTGTTGCTGTGCCGGCTCGACAACGTGTATATGCTCCTGCTGATAGCCACCATCGCATTCTTCGGACTCATCGGATTCATTGATGACAAGATCAAGCTCAGCGGCAACAAGGATGGCATGTCGCCACGATGGAAGATGGCATCGCAACTGGCTTTCGGCGTATGCGTCGGACTGACGCTGTGGCTCAGTCCTGATGCCGTGGTAAGGGAAAACGTGGAGAGAGAAATAAGCAATAAGGTGGAGGTGTATCACAAGAGCGAAGCAAGAAAGAGCACTGTGACCACGCTTCCTTTCGTGAAGAGCAACAACATCGACTACTATGAAATTGCTGGCCTTTTCCTAAGCGGCAAAGCTAAAAGAGCTGGCGGATGGATTCTGTTTGTGCTTGTCACCACTTTTGTCATAGCTGCTGTGAGCAACGGTGCCAACCTAAACGATGGAATGGATGGCATGTGTGCCGGCAACTCGGCTATCATAGGGGTGACGTTGGGAATACTGGCATATGTAAGCGGCCACATCCAATTTGCCAGTTATCTGAATGTGATGTACATACCAGGGTCGGAAGAGACTGTAGTGTTTCTCTGCGCCTTTGTGGGCGCATTAGTAGGATTCCTTTGGTACAACGCTTATCCGGCCAAGGTTTTCATGGGAGATACAGGCAGTCTGGCCATCGGAGGCGTTATTGCTGTGACAGCTGTCATCATACACAAGGAACTGCTTTTGCCTATCCTTTGCGGCATCTTCCTGATGCACTG
>OCLD01000139.1_pt1 | contig 18521 bp, 10 predicted proteins | sample 1495911 | NCBI WGS metagenome assembly OCLD01 (sample SAMN03418271, study PRJEB22391) | human gut metagenome | biome: human-gut; feature: organic feature; material: feces | host: Homo sapiens | place: Tanzania | collected 2013-01
ATACCACATCCCTATGATGGTCACTATTACAGTATGCTTTCTGTAAATAGCTGCATGCCTTTACCTGCATATTTTACTCTTAAACTTGAAACGCGCGAAATATGCGTCAAAGTGAACAATACGCCTGTTCGATATAAAGTGTACAACAGATAAACTTTAGAAATAACTGTGACTGTAGGCACTACCCCATGCAGACAGCCACAGTTACTTTATTCATACTTATAAGGACATCTCATGGACTATCCGTCTTCCAGACCGACTGAGGCACCAAACATCAATTCAACCAAAAACATCTTTATCCGTTTTTCCTTTGTTCTTATCTAATGATATTTTATTATCAGGCACCAAGACAACAATGGAAAAATGCAGGTTTTCCTCCTACAGATTTGATGTAAGTTCCACGTCCACGGAAAGTGCAACACGGGTTAGTGTAATTGTTCCGCTATGATTATTTTTTTATCACTTAGTGAAAAAAAGAGGGCAGTTTCTTTGTTATCTGCTTACTTAATCGTACCTTTGCAACATCGATCTGAATCTAAACGCTTCCTGGCTTTTGTCTTATTATATACATCATGCTACGGTATGACATCATGACAGACACTTGCCCCTCGGTCTATAGCATATAAACTTCAAGAATATAAGTAAAAACCACACCTGCATATGAAAAAGAATCTATTGTCAATAATCGCACTCCTGATGTGTGCGTGCTCTGCAATGGCACAGGATTTTGCCATCGGTGCCGATATAGGATGGAACACCGAGATGGAGAGCAAAGGCATGAAATGGTACAACTGGGCTGGAGAAGAGCGCACGGAATGCACTGCTCTGATGAAGGAACTGGGCATGAATGCGGTGAGAATCCGTGTCTGGGTCAATCCGGAGAAGCACGGCAACTGGTGCTCAAAGGAAGACGTGCTGGAGAAGGCAAAGCGTGCCAAGGCGCTCGGAATGGACGTGATGATAGATTTCCACTACAGTGACTGGTGGGCAGACCCTGCCAAGCAGAATATCCCTGCAGCATGGGAGAAATTATCCTTCAAGAAGATGCAGAAGGCATTGGCTGACCATACCGTCGAGGTGCTTACCCTTCTCAAGAACAATGGCATAACACCAAAGTGGGTACAGGTGGGCAATGAGACCACCAATGGACTGCTCTGGTCCGTGGAGATGGATCCGCAGACCGGTTGGGAGAAGAAGGATGCAGAAGGAAAGACCATCATCACCAAGGCTATGGGACATCTGGAAAGGAATCCTAAGCAGTACGGAGCCTTCATCGGAGCGGGATATGATGCCGTGAAGTCCGTTTTTCCGAATGCCATCGTGATAGTGCATCTCGACAATGGCTTTGACAATGACCTCTATAACCGCAACCTTGACATCGTGAAGGAGAACGGCGGTAAATGGGATATGATAGGAATGTCGCTCTATCCATTCTGGGCTAAGGAGTCTGGACAGGAAGACAATGCTGCGATGACCATCAATGACTGCGTGAAGAATATCCGCAAGGTGACAAAGAAATATGGTTGCGATGTGATGATTGTGGAGACTGGCTATGAGGTGGATCCGCAGAATCCGTGGAAGATGCAGCAGGGTAGGGGTGATTACGCTTCGCTGATACGCAGAATGAAGGAAGACACCGGTGGCAGATGCAAAGGAGTGTTCTATTGGGAACCGGAGTGCCGTCCGTCCCAATACAAGCTCGGAGCATTTGATGAGCAGGGCCATCCTACAGATATCCTTCGTGCTCTTGTGGGAATAGAGAATGGAAAACTCAATATCGGGAACTATGACCGCAGGGTGGTAAAGATAAAGACTAACCTCGGAGACATCTATGTGGAACTCTATAATGAGACTCCTGGCCATCGTGACAACTTCCTCCATCTGGCTAAGAGCGGTGCTCTCGAAGGCACTTTGTTCCACCGCGTGATAGAGGACTTCATGATACAGGGCGGCGATCCTGACTCAAAGGATGCCCCTAAGACAATGGAAGAGAATCCGGCTCCGCTTCTCGGTGAGGGAACGGTGAAGTCAGCTGAAGGCAATGACACCATTCCGGCAGAGATACTCTATCCACGTTTCTTCCATAAGCGTGGCGTTCTTGCGGCTGCACGCGAGGGAGATGCTGAGAATCCTACGAAGGCAAGCTCCAGTTCACAGTTTTATATCACTTGGGGAAAATACCCTGGCAAAGAGGGCAAGAACCCTTACAAGCCGTTGCTGGACTATTACAAGGAGTATGGCAATGCCGGAACGCCTTGGCTTGACGGTGGATATACGGTCTTTGGAGAAGTGATTTCCGGACTGGAAGTGGTGGATAAGATACAGAAATCACGCACTGACTCGAACGACAGACCTCTTCGTGATGCCATAATCGAAAGGATGGAAGTCATCCATTGATATTTCATCGAGAAAAAGTGAATCGTGGTCTGGTCGCTTGTTGTTTAGTGGTTTTGCGGAAAGTAACCACCAAACGACAAGACAACAAAACCACCAGACCACCAAACAACAAGACAACACCCATGCAAAAAGTCCTACTGATTGTCCTGCTGACCATGTGCTTTGTCGGCATACAGGCACAGCAAAAGCATGATTGGGAGGATTATTTCTATGATATATATGGTCTGGACGACTACGATGAGGCGCAGATGGCGGAGGATTACGACCGCCTTTGCGAGCTCGAAACGGCACCATTGAACATCAATGACGCCACTCTCGACCAGATGATGGATATTCCCGGACTGACCCTTGACCAGGCAGAGCAGATTTTCATCTATCGTGACAGGTATGGAGGTTTCCTCACCATCGAGGAATTGTCCATGATACCAAGCATCGATGCAAGGCAGAGAGTATTCCTTTCACATTTCTTTCAGGCAAGACCTGTGGAAAATGGGGAATGGTATGCCAAGGAAAATCTGACGAGAATACTCCGTTCCGGCCACGGAGAAGTGCTGGCAACAGCGGGAATACCATTCTATAGCCGTGCTGGAGACCGTAAAGGCTATCTCGGAGAGAAATACAAATACGGAGTGAAACTGACGGGACAGTTCTCTGGCCACATCAAGTATGGACTGGTAGGAGCGCAGGATGCCGGTGAGCCTCTGTTCAAGGATGGCAACAGATACGGCATGGACTATTACTCATTCTTCCTCAATATCAACGGACTTGGAAGGATAAAGAGCCTCGTTCTCGGTCGTTACAGAGTGAAGATGGGACTCGGATTGGTGCAGAATGGCAATTTCTCATTCGGCAAACAGATAATGCTTGCCTCCATGAGCCGCCCCACTACACGCATTGCAGGGCATTCCACACGCTCGGATGCCAACTATATGCAGGGTATTGCCTCTACCTTCGACATCGGCAGAAAGGGCAGCAGGCACAAATGGGAATTGAGCGCATTCTATTCCTACCGGTATATCGACGCAACATTGAATGACAGCGGGCAAGTGACGACGATAGTAAAGTCGGGCTATCACCGCACTGTCAACGAGATGCGGAAGAAATACAACACGGCAGAGGTGAACAGCGGTGCGCACATATCCTACGATTACGGCAGTTGGCACGCTGGAATCACAGGCAAATATGATTGGTTCAACCGTGACCTTTCGCCCAGGACATCGACTCCCTTCCGCCGATATTCCCCTCGTGGCAATGCTTTCTGGAATGTAAGTGTGGATTACGGCTACATTTCTTCAGCCTTCACGCTTTCCGGCGAGACCGCTACGGGCGACTGCGGGTCCATAGCTACGCTCAATGTCATTCAGGCAAAAGTCTGCAATGACCTGACATTGACCGGTGTGCAGAGGTTTTATTCCTACCGATACTATGCCCTTCATGCCAATGCTTTCAGCGATGGCGGTGCGGTGCAGAATGAGAGCGGGATGTATCTCGGAGCGCAATGGCAGGCAGGTCGCCGCCTTATGATAGACGCATATACAGACCTTGCCTATCACCCTTGGGCGAAATATCAGGCAAGTGCTTCGTCTTATTCATGGGACAACAGCCTCTCCGGCACCTTCACCATGAAGCAATGGACGATTCTTGCCCGCTACAGGTTGAGGATGAGGCAAAGGGACAATGAGGCAGGAACAGCCCTCTATGATAGATATGAGCACCGTTTCCGGATAGCGTTGGACCGTTCTGACGACGTGAAAACGCTCCGTACGCAGGTGGATTTCAGCAATACTGCATTGGAAAACCATAGTTCATTCGGCTGGATGCTAAGCCAGATGGGCACGATTAACCACTCGAACGGCAGCCAATTCTCGGCTATGCTGGCGTATTTCCACACCAAAGACTATGACTCCCGACTCTATGCACGTGAGAAAAGTCTGCCGGGGGCGTTCTCCATGCCGTCATTCTTCGGTGAAGGAATGCGCTTTTCAGTTCTCTGCAAGGCAAGATTGTCCGACCGCCTCCAGCTCTCTGGCAAGTTGGGCTTCACCAAATATTTCGACCGCGACGTCATTTCCTCCGCTCTGAGGCAGATAGATTCCTCCTGTCAGACAGATCTGGATGTCTCTGCAAAGTGGAAATTCTGAGAAATTAAGAATGAAGAATGCGAGTCAGACATTCAATGATGATTTCAAATAATGAGCCACCCTATAATCTAATAGTAAAAGAAGAATGCAAGTGTAATCTAAATGCGGAATGCAGAATGTATGAAGAAGATGCGAAAATGATTGTTTTGTTTGAGCGAATCGTTTGAGTGTGAATACTATAATGTATTCTTCATTCTACATTCTTCATTCTTCATTAAATAAAACCTATATGAAAAAAACAAATTTACTTTTCTTGTTGACCCTCCTTCTGTCAGTAATGTCAGTGGAGGTGAAAGCCCAGGACAATCCTCTGTGGCTGCGTTATCCTGCTATCTCTCCTGATGGCAAGACAATAGCGTTCTCTTATCAGGGTGATATCTTCACCGTGTCGTCCGATGGAGGCGAAGCACGCCAGCTCACCAGCAACAGTGCTTACGATGCCTATCCGGTATGGAGCCCTGACGGCAAGAAGATTGCCTTCGCTTCCACCCGTAAAGGCAGTTATGATGTCTATCTGATGAATGCCAATGGCGGTTCACCGGTTCGCCTTACCACCAACAGCGGATCAGAGAAACCTATGGCTTTCCTCGACAATGACCATGTCATCTTCACCGCAAGCGTGATGCCTACGGCGCAGAGCATCATTTTCCCAGGTGATTACAATGAGGTATATACCGTCGGAGTGAATGGCGGTCGTCCTACATTGTTCTCTGCAATAGACATGAGCGACGTGAGCGTAGGACCTGACGGTGCCGTGCTTTACCATGACCATAAAGGCTATGAGGACCCGTTCCGCAAGCATCATGTCAGCCCGATAGCCCGTGACATCTGGATGATGAAGAACGGCAAATTCACCAAGATGACCGACTTCGGAGGCGAAGACCGCACTCCACGCTGGGCATCTGACGGCAAGTCATTCTTCTATACCAGTGAGGAAGACGGCACATTCAATGTCTATCGCAAAAACATAGATGGAACCGGCAAAAAACGCCTTACAGAGTTCAAGCGCAATCCTGTAAGATTCCTTACATCTTCCAAGTCTGACGACCTCTGTTTCGCTTACGATGGCGAGATATATGTGATGAAGAATGGTCAGTCTGCGCCGTCAAAGGTGAAGATCAGCATCGTTTCCGACACTGAAGGTGACCGTCTGCATCGTCAGATTGTCTCCAGCGGAGCTACGGAAATGGCTGTTTCTCCTAACGGAAAGGAAGTGGCTTTCGTGATGCACGGCGACGTATATGTGACCAATGTGGAGTATAAGACCACCCGTCAGATTACCGATACACCTGAGCAGGAGCGCAATGTGCAGTTCTCTCCTGACGGCAAAGCCCTCGTATATGCAGCTGAGAGAGGCGGACTCTGGCAGATTTATCAGACCAAGATACGCAATAAGGCAGAGAGCCAGTTCGCTTATGCCACCGAACTTGATGAGGAACGTCTCATCCAGACCGACCGCACTTCCCAGCAGCCTAAGTACAGTCCTGACGGAAAGAAGGTGGCTTATCTCGAAGACCGCGGCACTATCCGCACCATCGACCTCAAGACCAAGGAGATAAAGACCTGTCTCGATGGCAAATATATGTATTCCTATTCAGATGGCGATGTGGATTTCGACTGGAGTCCGGACAGCAAGTGGTTCGTCTGCACATACATAGGAATCGGTGGATGGAACAATACCGACATCGCCCTTGTGTCTGCTTCAGGCAACGGAGAAATACATAATCTTACCAATAGCGGATATAGTGAGAGCAATGCCAAATGGGTACTCGGCGGAAAAGCGTTGCTATTCCAGAGTGACCGTGCCGGTTACCGCAGTCATGGTTCATGGGGAGCGGAAGACGATGCTTACCTCATGTTCTTCGATCTCGACGCTTACGAGCGTTTCAACATGACTAAGGAGGAGAAACTTGCCCTTCTCGCTGACAGCAAGAAGAAGGATGCTCCTGAGCAGAAGCCTTCTGCCGACGCAAAGAAGAAGGGCGGCAAGGGTAAAGGCAAGGGCAAGGCTGATGCCAAGAAGGATGAGCCTGCAGTGAAGCCTCTCGACCTTGACCTTGAGAATTGTCAGGATCGCATCGTTCGCCTTACCATCAATTCCAGCCACATGGGCGACATGGTGCTGAGCCAGGGCGGTGACACCTTATATTATATGGCACGTTTTGAAGGTAATGCCGACCTCTGGATGCACGATATGCGTTCCGGTAAGACGGAAATCGTGATGAAGGGCGTGGGCAGTGGAGTGATGCAGCCATCCAAGGACGGCAAGAGCATCTACATCCTCGCTGGCAGTGGCATGAAGAAATTCGAGATGGGCAGCCGCCAGATGAAGCCAATCGACTTTGAGGCACGCTTCAATTACCGTCCTTACGACGAGCGTCAGTATATGTTTGACCATATATGGCGTCAGGTGAAGGACAAGTTCTATGTCAAGGACCTTCACGGAGTGGATTGGGAATATTACCGTGAGGCTTACGGAAAGTTCCTCCCTTATATCACGAACAATTATGATTTCGCTGACCTTCTGAGCGAGATGCTCGGTGAACTCAACGCTTCACACACTGGAGCCCGTTACCGTTCAAGAGCAATGGCTGACCTCAGAACATCATGTCTCGGTCTCTTCTTCGACCAGAGCCACAAGGGTGACGGACTGAAGGTGGAGGAAGTAATCAAGCGCGGTCCGTTTGCAGTGAAGAAAACTGGTGTCAAGCCTGGCTGCATCATCGAGAAGATTGACGGCGAGACCATCCTTGCAGGTCAGGATTACAACTATATGCTCGACGGAAAGGCGGGCAGAAAGGTGCGCGTTGCCGTATATGATCCTGCGTCAAAGAAACGCTTTGAAGTCATTGTAAAGCCTATTACCCTCGGTGCACAGAATGAATTGCTCTACAAACGTTGGGTGGACCGCAACCGTCACCTCGTGGATTCCCTCTCCGGTGGCAAGGTGGCTTACGTCCATGTCAAGGCAATGGACTCTCCAAGCTTCCGCACTGTCTATCGTGAACTCCTGAGTGACCGCAACCGCAACCGTCAGGCTGTCATCGTGGACGACCGTCATAATGGCGGTGGTTGGCTCCATGACGACCTCTGCACACTGCTTTCAGGCAAGGAATACCAGCAGTTTATGCCTCGTGGCAACTATATCGGTCGTGACCCATTCAACAAGTGGACCAAGAAGTCATGCGTATTGATGTGTGAGGACGACTACAGTAACGGTCATGGCTTCCCTAAGGTATATTCCGACCTCAAGATTGGCAAGCTCATCGGTACCGCAGTGGCTGGCACAATGACAGCAGTATGGTGGGAAACTCTCATCGACCGCGACATCGTATTCGGCATTCCGCAGGTGGGATGTATGGATATGAACGGCAAGTGGGGCGAGAACCAGACCCTCTATCCTGACATTGAAGTGCATAACACACCTGAAGACTTCCTCAATGGTCGCGACGTTCAGCTGGAGCGTGCCATCCAGGAGATGATGAAATAAGGTCTGTTGTGTAATAGACAATAGGGAATAAATAACAGGAGATTACCATTTTCAGGTAATCTCCTGTTATTTATTCCCTATTGTTGTTCTCTGAGGAAGTGGCTTAGTATTCTTCCTCGTCGAAGAGGAAGTCCTCCTTTGTAGGATAGTCAGGCCAGAGGTCTTCTATGGATTCATAGACGTCGCCTTCGTCTTCTATCTCTTCGAGGTTTTCTATCACTTCCATCGGCACGCCGGAACGGAGGGCGTAGTCGAGCAGTTCGTCCTTGGTAGCAGGCCATGGAGCGTCTTCAAGTTTTGATGCTAATTCGAGTGTCCAATACATAATTGTTATTTTTTGAAATTTTTGTTCTTTTTTTTATCGGGCGCAAAGATACGTTTTTTTTTCGTATCTGCAAGTCATTCCACGTTTTTTTTATATTATTTAGGAAAGATAATGCTAATTATGCCTTTTTGCTCGCTGACTTTTAATAGAAATTGACGATATGCGCTTCACTGAACCGCCCCGTTTTATGGAAGGCGAAGCCCAGATAATGGAGGTCGTAGGCTATGATGTTGGGGCGCTGTAGCAGTCTTTCCCATTCCTTTTTCCCTTGTCTCCTGATGTCGGTAAAGACAATCAGCGATGACGGGGCGGCAGAAACGGAGTAGGGGAGCAACTGGCTTTTCCTGCATCCGAGATGCAATGCTTTCCGCATCAATGGAGTCAGCTGTCCGCAGACGGATATGCTTTCCGCTTGTGCGTGGTTGCTCAGGCGCAGCAGGAGCTTGGCTATTTTCCTCTCCATCCACGCTGCCGAGGGACAGGAGGCGAGCAGTTCGGCGTAGAGACTGTAGGCTTCGTGGTTGTAGATTACCTCACGCACGAAGGCATAGTCTGTGGGCGACTGCACTCCGTAGCCGGCGCAATGCCTTATCCTGCTGAGGAATATGAATGGCATGGCGATGGTGTCGAGCGCTGTCCAATGGTAGTTCGCGGGCGTTTTACTGAATGTTTCTGCCTTCATTTCTTCTTGTTTATCTTGGCTTCCAGCTCTGCAGACTTCTGTGCGGCGGTCTTCAGTTCGGGATATGTGATGCGTGTGTGGTAGTTGGTCTTCAGTCTTTCGATGATGACACGCTTTGCCACGGAGATGTCATGGAATGTGATAGGGCAGTCGAGGAAGAATCCGTCAGCCACAATTCCGTCGATGACACGGTTTACCAGTTCGGTGATGCTCTCCTCGGTGTAGTCCTTCAGCGAGCGTGATGCCGCCTCCACGGAGTCTGCCATCATGAGAATGGCCTGCTCGCGGGTGAAAGGATTGGGTCCGGGATAGGTGAAAGGAGCCTTGTCCACCTCCTCGTCTGGATGGGCGTTCTTGTATGTGATGTAGAAGTATTTTGCCATTCCGGCACCATGGTGCGTCATGATGAAGTCGATGATTTCATTAGGCAGTCCGTATTTCTCAGCCAGACGCTTGCCCTCCTTGACGTGGTTTATGATGATGCGTGCGCTCTCCTGCGGAGTCATGTGGTCGTGCGGATTGATGTCCTTCTGGTTTTCGGTGAAGAAGGAAGGATTGGATATCTTACCTATATCATGATAGAGCGCGCCCGTGCGCACGAGAAGGCTTCGCGCACCAATCTTCTGCGCTATGTCGGCTGCTATGTTGCTGACCGTGATGCTGTGCTGCATTGTTCCGGCAGACACTTCAGACAGGCGGCGCAGGAGGTCCTTGTTGATGTCTGAAAGTTCGAAGAGCGTCACGGCAGAGGTGAATCCGAAGGCTTTCTCCACGACGTACATGAGCGGATAGGATGTCAGCATCAGCACCCCGCAGAAGATGAAATGCGACACTTCGCCCGGCGAAAGATGCCAGTCTTCGCCCGGTTGCGTGAGCTTGAGAGCCTGATATACTATCAGTCCGGCGGCGCAGGTGGTGACGGATGCGGTGAACACCTGGGAACGCTTGGACAGTTCGCGGAGCGCGAAGATGGAGACGAGACCGCTGACCACCTGCACTATCACGAAGATGAACGGTTGACTGAGCGCCAGGGCTGCTATGAGCACCATCGTGATGTGGGCGATGAAGGCGGTGCGCGAGTCGAGGAAGATGCGGATGAACATCGGCAGCATGGCGAGCGGGAGGATGTAGATGTAATGCTGGCTATACTGATATGTGAGCGAGACGAGCACCGGAAAGAGCACTATGAGGAAATAGACCATGGCGAGCGAGCGCGGTTTGCGGAAGTAGTCGCCACGGAAGAGGTGCAGATAGATGGTAAAGACGGAGAGCAGCATGATGATAATCAGGGCGCGTCCTATCATGGTGGTGGAACGGCTCATCAGTGATTCGTTCTTCTCCATTTCTGCGGAATATGTGGCAAGAGCCTTCACTATGATTGGCGTAGCCACCTGTCCGCGGTCCACGATGCACTCTCCTTTCTTGAATTCCGCCTCATGCTTGGTGATGGTGGCAGTGAGATTGTCGATGTCCGCCTTGCATTGTGCTTTGTCATAGATGAGGTTTTCCTTCAGATAATTGTCGATGTTGCATTTCTGCAGCATGTTTCTGGCATAGTTCATCTGAGGGTCTTCAAAGAAACTCTCGTAGGCTTTGAGCGGCGTGTAGAACTCAGTGCAGAGTATCTTCCTTGTGGTGTTGCCGCGCTTGAAATTGATTACTGCCAGTGTGTCGCGCGTTATTTTGGCATAGTCTTCCGACGGCATGATGCCGACGTTGTATATCTCGCGCAGCTTGGCAGTGACGGAGTTGACGAATGACTTTGGCAGTCCCTCGATGCCGTTGCGGTATTTCGACTGGAACCGCTTGATGTATCTGTTGCCTATCTCGTCGTTTATCTCGTAGTAAGGCACGAAATACTGCATTGCGGAATCGACCTGTGCCTGATAGATGATGGAGTCCTTCGGCACGTCGAAGTCTATTCCGGCGGTGACAGGTTCCTTCAGCCACACGGAGTTCTCCTTCACCTCATAGTTGGGCACGGATTTCTTTGGCATCGCCAGCACGATTATTACCGTCGAAACCAATATGATAAGGAAGCGCAGCAGATACGCTTGCCATTTCTTCTGTCCTTCTGTGGAGTATCTTGTTGCCATTGTCTTTTTGCGTTTTTCTTTTTTGTAAAAACCACGGTTATGGGGCTGCACTGTTACTTCTGGGTGCGAAAATACTAAAAAATAATCGGATAAGAGAGAAAAAACGGGAAAAAGTTCGCTTAAATGGGGATAAAATGTTAATTTTGCACTGAAAATAATTAAATTAGAGGTAGTACGCTCTTTGAGTGTGCTGTAAAATCGACTAATAGATAGACATGGAAAGAAAAGTAAGAGTGCGCTTTGCGCCAAGCCCTACCGGTGCTCTTCACATCGGCGGAGTACGTACTGCATTGTATAATTATCTCTTTGCCCGTCAGCATGGCGGCGACCTCATCTTCCGTATCGAGGACACTGACTCCCATCGCTTCGTGCCAGGAGCCGAGGAATACATCATCGAATCGTTCAGATGGCTCGGCATCAAGTTTGATGAAGGCGTGAGCTTCGGTGGCGACCACGGTCCTTACCGCCAGAGCGAGCGCAGGGAGATATACAAGAAATACGTCCAGCAGCTCCTTGATGATGGCAAGGCGTACATCGCATTCGACACTCCGGAAGAGCTCGAAGCAAAGCGCAACGAGATACAGAACTTCCAATACGACGCCAAGACCCGCCTTCAGATGCGCAATTCTCTCAGCCTCAGCAAGGAAGAGGTGGACCAGCTCATCGCTGACGGCAAGCAGTATGTAGTGCGTTTCCTTATCAATCCGGGCAAGGAAGTGCTCGTCAATGACCTCATCCGCGGCGAGGTGCGCATCAAGACCGACATCCTCGACGACAAGGTGCTCTACAAGAGCGCTGACGAGCTCCCTACATACCATCTCGCCAATATCGTGGACGACCACCTCATGGAGGTATCACACGTCATCCGTGGTGAGGAATGGCTCCCGAGCGCACCTCTCCATGTGCTTCTCTATGAGGCATTCGGATGGGCTGACACCATGCCGCAGTTCGCACACCTTCCTCTCCTGCTCAAGCCGGAAGGTAAGGGAAAGCTCTCCAAGCGTGACGGTGACCGACTCGGTTTCCCTGTATTCCCATTGGAATGGCACGACCCTAAGACTGGAGAAGTAAGCTCTGGATACCGTGAGAGCGGATATTTCCCAGAGGCAGTGGTCAATTTCCTCGCACTTCTCGGATGGAATCCTGGCACCGAACAGGAGATTTTCTCTCTCGATGAACTCGTAAAGGCTTTCGATATTTCTCACTGCTCTAAGGCTGGTGCTAAGTTCGATTACAAGAAAGGACAGTGGTTCAACCATGAGTATATCCTCATGAAGAGCCCTGAAGAGATAGCTTCGCTCTTCGCTCCTATCGTGGCAAACAACGGCGTAGAGGAGTCTATGGAACGCATTACCAAGGTGGTGGCCATGATGAAGGACCGCGTCAATTTCGTAAGCGAGCTCTGGGCACTCTGCTCTTTCTTCTTCATCGCTCCGATGGAGTATGACGAGAAGACCGTCAAGAAGCGCTGGAAAGAAAATTCCGCCGCTGTGATGACCGAACTGGCTGAGGTGCTTTCCGGCATCGAAGACTTCTCTGTGGAGGGTCAGGAGCCTGTAGTCATGGCGTGGGTAGAGAGCAAGGGCTACAAGCTCGGAGACGTAATGAACGCTTTCCGCCTCACTCTCGTGGGCGAAGGCAAGGGACCTGGAATGTTCGACATTTCCGCTTTCCTCGGTAAGGAAGAGACCATCGCCCGCATGAAGCGCGCGATTGAGAAGTTGGGCTAAAGGAAAGAGTGATGTATAATATTATCATACTCATTTACCTTGTAGGCGTAGCCATAGCCAGTCTCTTCAGCAAGAAGGTGAAGATGATGTGGCAAGGCGAAAGGAAAGCCATACGTACGATCAGGGAGAAGATGGATCCCGATGCCAAATACGTATGGTTTCATGCTGCCTCTTTAGGTGAATTTGAACAGGGCCGCCCCATTATGGAGCGATTCAGAAAGGAACGTCCGGAATACAAAATCCTCCTTACGTTCTTCTCCCCGTCGGGTTACGAGGTGAGAAAGAATTACGAGGGGGCGGACATCATCTGCTATCTGCCTCTCGACACACCACGCAACGCACGCAGATTCCTGCGCACCATACGTCCGGAAATGGCGTTCTTCATCAAGTATGAGTTCTGGTATAACTACCTCCACATACTTCGTCACCGCAATATTCCGGTCTATAGTGTCAGCTCCATCTTCCGTCCCGACCAGATATTCTTCCGTTGGTACGGCAGGCAATACGGCAAAGTGCTGAAATGCTTCACCCGCTTCTTCGTGCAGAATGAGCGTTCACGCGACCTTCTCGCCAAGATCGGCATCCATGATGTCACCGTCAGCGGCGACACACGCTTCGACCGTGTGCTCTCCATCAAGGAGCAGAGCAAGGAACTTCCCATCGTCTCCGCTTTCCTCAATGGCAGGAACGGCTTCGTGGCAGGAAGCAGTTGGCAGCCTGATGAAGAGATTTTCATCCCGTATATGCTCCGCAACAATCCCGACTGGAAACTCATCATCGCTCCGCACGTCATTGCCGAAGACCATCTCAAGCAGATTGAGGCGCTGCTCGAAGGCAGGAAAGTGGTGCGTTACACCGTGGCTCGCGAAGCGTGGGAGTCGTCAGACCAGCGACGCAGGGAGGAAGTCCAAAAGCAACTGGCTGAGGCTGATGCTATTATCATCAACTGCTTCGGACTCCTTTCCAGCATCTATCGCTATGGAAAGGTGGCGTATGTGGGTGGAGGTTTCGGCGTTGGCATCCACAATGTCCTCGAAGCTGCGGTATGGGGAATGCCTGTCATCTTCGGACCAAACCATGAACGCTTCCAGGAAGCCGTGGCATTGATAGCCGAAGGTGGCGGTTTCAGCATCAGTGACGAGCATGATTTCGAAATCTTCATGCGCAAGTTCTCCACCGACCCTGCAGCCCTTGCGGACGCAAGTCGCAAAGCCGGTGAATACGTCAAGTCGCAGTCCGGTGCCACAGACGCCGTCATGAGCGTTGTATAGAGCAATTCCTCTTCCCCCTTACTAAAGCGAAAGAGCCACCGTGTCAGCCGCGTCACCGGCTGATATTACCAGAGGAATAGCGCGCCCCCACAGCCAGGATTGTCCCATTTTTCCGTATTTATCCGAAGCAAGGAAAATGCCTTCGCAACATACTGACATTCAAGTCATTGCAAAAGCATAGCTTTTAGGCAGTAAAAGCATAGATATTACCGCCTGAAAGCTATGCTTTTGCATTGTAATATCTATGCTTTCGCCTCCCAATATCATAATTCCCCCATTCCGATATCCCTCCCATCCCCCTTTTGTTCCATTTTTCCGTCCCCCGGTTATCAAGCAAAGAGCCACTGTGTCAGCCGCGTTACCGGCTGATTGGCAATAAAGAGAATTATCCCGCCGGCAAGAATCCCCGTTGCGTCAGCGCGATTCTTCACTATTCACTTAAAATGATGTTGTCTGGTTGTTTTGTTGTCTTGCCCGGTAACGCGGGCAACACAGTGGCTCATTCTGGTTGTTTAGTTGTCTTGTTGTCTTGTTGATTGCAAGCCTCCCAACTGCGTCAGCGCGATTCTTCACTATTCACTCTTCACTTTTCACTTTTCACTAAAGAAAAACGTAACTCCCATTCTTCATTCTTCATTCTACATTCTTCATTTAGAAGAGCACAATAATCCCCCCATTCCCACGTTATAATAATAATCCGACTACCCGAACAAGACATAAAAACATAACCAAAACAACAACAATGCGAAAAAATCTATCTATCATCCTCACCCTGTTGGTAGCATTTCTCTGCACAACAAGCGTGAGCGCGCAGCAGGCTTACAGTCTTCGCCTGCTCAATCATTGGGACAATCCCGACGGCACCATCGAGCGCGGATTTGCCGGACACAGCATCTTCTGGATTCCAGGAGGGCAAGCCAACATCGAGAAAGTCAAGGAGTATGGCAGAATCAATCAACAGATCGGTATCAACGGAGCCGTGCTCAACAATGTCAACGCCAAGCCATTGATGCTCTCCAAATCCAAACTCAAAGAGACAAAGCGCATCGCTGATGCCCTGCGCCCTTACGGCATGAAGGTCTATCTCTCCGTCAATTTCGCTTCGCCAAAAGCCCTCGGCGGACTAAAGACCGCTGACCCGCTCGACAAGAAGGTGCAGCAATGGTGGGCAAAGAAAGCCAAGGAGATATATTCTCTCATACCCGACTTCGGAGGTTTCCTCGTAAAAGCCAACTCGGAGGGCCAGCCTGGTCCGATGGATTACGGCAGGAATCATACCGATGGCGCCAATATGCTCGCTGATGCCTTGACCAAAGGATGGCGAAATGCCGGACTTGAGGGCAAGACAGCCCAGCCTATCGTGATGTGGCGCGCCTTCGTCTATTCTCCAAAGGCAGGCGACCGCGCTTCACAGGCTTATGACGAATTCATGCCTTTCGACGGTCTTTTCCGTGACAACGTCATTATCCAGATAAAGTTAGGTCCCGTTGATTTCCAGCCTCGTGAGCCGGTAAATCCTCTTCTCCTTGCCATGAAGAAGACGAAGATGATGATTGAGGTGCAGCTTACCCAGGAGTACACGGGCGAAAGCATCCACACCTGTTTCATGCCTTTCGATGATCCGATGATAAGTCTCCTTCGCCATCCTTCAGAAAACATTGTCGGCATTGCAGGAGTGTCAAATGTAGGCGACATGAAAAACTGGTGCGGATCGGAAATGACCAAGGCTAACTGGTACGCTTTCGGCAAGCTTGCCGGCAATCTTTCGCTCTCCAAGGAGGAAATAGCACGCGAATGGCTCGCAAAGAATTTCAACACCACCGACCCGCGCTTCATCAATCCTATGACGAGAGTGCTCCTCGAAAGCCACGAGGCGGTGGTCAGATACATGATGCCGCTCGGACTTCATCACATCTTTGCCGGTGAACATCATTACGGTCCCGAACCGTGGTACGTCATCAAGGGCGGACGTGACGACTGGCAACCGTGGTATTACCACAAGGCGGACGCTGACGGACTGGGTTTCAACCGCACATACGACGGCAAGTTCTATGACAACCAGCCTGGCTTTGGCATAAAGATAGGCTCGGGAAATGCACGCCTTTACCCGGATTCCCTATATAATATATATAACAATGTGGAAACCTGTCCGGAGCCATTGCTTCTCTGGTTTCATCACGTAGCATGGAATCATCGTATGCACAATGGCGAAACAATGTGGGATGCGCTTTGCCACACCTACGACCAGGGAGTGCGCGAAGCTGAGGCTTTCGCCCGTATATGGAGGGAGATGAAGCCTTACATCAGCCAGACACAGTATGAGGAACAGCTCGAATGCTTCGACCGGCAAGCCAAGGACGCATGGTGGTGGCGCGATGCCTGTCTGCTCTATTTCCAGCAGTTCTCCAAGATGCCGTTCCCGATAGATTCCCCTGCTCCACGACATAGGCTCGATGACCTCATGAAGTATAAACTCCACATGGACAACTACACCCGTGCCGACATCAGAAAACTGCCATAACAGATAGGTAAAAACATCAAAAAACGCCCATTTCATCGGGGTTTTCGCAAAAAAGAGAAGTCAAATCACGTTGACTTCTCTTTTTTCTTCCCTTTTCATCGGAATTTTTTCTCATATAACAAATACTTTCATAAAAGTGTCATATACGATTTTATGGACTTTTTTTGCTCTTTTTTCTAAAAGAAAAGTGCTAACTTTGCAACATCGTAAATCTATTACGCTCTTTCGACCACCAAGATAATTACTAAAACATACATATTTTCATTATGTCACAAAACAACAATCTGAAGGGTTTCTACAAACTCAATTGGATGCAGCGCATCGGCTTCGGATCTGGCGACCTCGCCCAGAACCTCATCTTCCAGGTCACATGTACCTACCTCCTTTTCTTCTACACCGACATCTACGGACTTGACCCACTCTCCGTTTCCGTGATGTTCACCGTGGGAAATGTTGCCAATGTCATCTGGGATCCTATCGTAGGAGCCCTTATCGACAAGAGTAATCCTTCGCTCGGAAAGTACCGTTCCTACCTTATTTATGTGGGATTGCCGCTTTCCGGCTTCGCCATATTGTGTTTCTACGACGGTTTTGCGCCGTCATTGCTCTATGCTTATATCACTTACATCGCAATGACGCTGCTCTATACCTTCATCAACGTGCCTTACGGTGCACTCAATTCCTCACTTACACGCGACACCCACGAGATTACGGTCTTGACATCAGTGCGTATGTTCATGGCAAACATCGGCGGACTGGCTGTCAATTCCGGTCTTCCGCTCGTCATATCTTGGTTTGCTGTCTCACAGAGTGACGGACTTCCAAAGGAACCTAAGGCATGGTTCACCACCATGTGTATCTATGCTATCGTGGGTATGTGTCTCCTTTTCTTCTGCTTCTCGCAGTGTAAGGAAAGGGTAGTGATGGACGCATCCGAGAGTGAGAACGTGAAGGTCAGCGACCTCTGGATGGAATTCCTCCACAATCGTCCTCTCCGTGTCATCGCATTCTTCTTCATCACCGCCTTTGCCATGATGTCAATCGGCAATGCCGCAGGTGCTTATTTCATGAATTGCAATATGCACGGCACCGCTGCCGAACTCTCAGTCTTTATGGCTCTCGGTTCCATACCTTCGTTTATATTCATGCCTCTCGTCCCTGTCATCAAGCAGGCTGTGGGCAAGAAGAATATGTTCTACATCTTCCTCGGTGCAGCCATCGTGGGAATGATCATGATTTACGTCATCGCCAAGATGGACCATCCGAGCATGATGTGGATCTATGTCGCCCAGTTTATCAAGAGCACAGGTGTTATCGTGGCAACGGGATATATGTGGGCACTCGTTCCGGAGGTCATTTCCTATGGAGAATACAAGAGCGGAAAGCGCATTGCCGGCATCGTGAATGCCTTGACTGGCATCTTCTTCAAGGCTGGAATGACGCTCGGAGGCATCGTAGGTCCTGCCGTCCTTGCCTATGTGGGCTACAACAGTGCCACCACCGACCAGTCTCCTATCGCTGAAGAAGGCATCCTCTGGCTTGTCTGCATCATTCCTGCCGCTCTCCTCGTTCTCGGTATCTTCATCATCTCCCAGTATGAACTCACCGACGCGGTCATCGACGACATCAACTATGAGATAGAGCAAAGGTCCTGATCCTGCATCATAATTAGCCACTGTGTCAGCCGCGTTATCGGCTGATTCCCCCCTAATCCTCACCCAAAAACAGAAAATGAAAAAAGCAATATCCATATTCTCCCTCCTGATAGCCGTAGCCATCCACTGCCCAGCCCAAGGGCTGAAGGACGCATACCGTGACCTCTGGCTCACAGGAGTAAGCGTAAACCAGTGGGAAGTGGCTGCCGCAAC
>OCLD01000140.1_pt1 | contig 18500 bp, 12 predicted proteins | sample 1495911 | NCBI WGS metagenome assembly OCLD01 (sample SAMN03418271, study PRJEB22391) | human gut metagenome | biome: human-gut; feature: organic feature; material: feces | host: Homo sapiens | place: Tanzania | collected 2013-01
CTGTTGCTAAGATTAGGCTGGAAGCCTATACCGAGCGTAGCGAGAGTAACCCGGGACATGGTCTCGGGATTTATGACACAAACAAAGACGGCTGTCTGGAAGACAGTACCTTGCATTGAGTATATTCCTATGCCTTTGGTACTGTCTTCCAGACAGCCTTTCTTTATCATTTTATAATCCCGAGACTTCGTCCCGGGTTACTCTCGCTGCGCTCGGTATTGTCTTCCAGACAAAGCTATCCACTACCTATAACAACCTATAACCAACAACCGACAACCACTTTATTTCCTATTGATGATCTTCAGGAAATCATCGCTGAGGAAAGGCGTGATGTCCTTGTAGGGGACGGTGAAGGTGGGCATTCCGGCGGCGTAGCAGGCTATCTCATACTGTGCGTAAGTGAAGACTATGCCTTTGTCTGACGGGTAAGGCTCATACTGCTTCGGCAGCGGGATTATGCCTGACTGGTCCGGAAGCATGAGCATCTCCATGAGTTGATAGTCGTTAGGGAGCTGTTCGCCCTGCTCTTGGAAGTATTCTTTTAGTCCTTTCTTGATAAGTGGCTGCATCTTTATGGCTGCGTCAGAGCGGATGATGGAGCGCAGTCGCTCGCCGTTGTCTGCTCGGAATGTGACTACTCCATCGCCTAATACTCCTCCATGCGCTCCTCCCCAGAAGCCGTATTCCTCATCATTGAATGAGATGAAGAGGGAGTCGGTGTCTTGCAGCGCGATATCCATGGAGTAAACCCACTGTGGTCTGACTTCTTTTGCATCCTCTATCTGCTGCTGTGTCATGGTGGTGTCCTGACTGATGCGTTCTATATATTCGTCGATGATGGCTTTGTTCTCCTTATTCATATATGCCAACACTTCTTTTCCGTAATATGCCAGTATGGCTTTTAGCGTGGAGTCGTTGCCTTGGTATGGCTTGATGACTGGTGTATTGCCCTCGGTAGGTAGGAAACGTGTGGCATTTCGCTGGATGACAGCGATGAGAGAGTCGCGTATCACCTGCGTGACGCTGTCGGTAGCTACTGGCACTGTGGCTTTCATTTCCACTTGTCCGTATCGGCTTGAGTCTGCGAAAGCGTAGTGTTCCCACTGTATCTCAGTGGCTTCTTGCTGTTCTGCGTCATTGGATGTCTTGGTTACGCATGATACCATTAGGGCTATCAGGAGGAGAAGATACTCGTAATGCATAGTTCTTAATTCATAATTCATAATTATATCAGCCGGTAACGCGGCTGACACAGTGGCGGCCCCCCCTCTTATTCCCCTGTGAGGGGGAGGCTATATGCGTTCTTCGGCCTTGCGTCTCTTCCTCAAGGGAGGCCTCTGTATCTGGCTTCCCCCTCACAGGGGGACGAGAGGGGGTCTGTTTTTTACACCAGCACAACGGTGAGTCCCTTTGCGGCTTGTGCGCCATAGACGAGGGCTTGCTCGATGTCTGCCGTCTTGGATGGTCCTGAAATGAAGCATCCGAAGCCGTAGAGGGAGGTGTCCTGCTGACCTGGTATGCCTGAACCGCGTGTCTTCAGCCATTCGTAAGCCTGGTGCATATTGCTCACTATGTTGTCACGATGAACGATGATGACAATGTTTTCGGAGATGAAAAGGATGGCTTTCTGCTTCATATTCATCGGCACCCATACGCAAGCGTTTTCTGCACACGCTACTCCTCCTTCGACCACGCCTACATCTGTGCCGTCAAGATCTTGCGCTTCAGCTACTTCATCGGGATTGATGCTGGCGTCTATGCCTGGCAGATTGCTTGCTATGACCTTGGCTTCTGGATATGCTTTGCGGATAATGGCATTGATGTCATCGCCTGGCTGCATTTCGATGATGTGCGCTCCTGCCGTGGTAGTGGTCTGATGGATAAATTCCGCCACCGGGTCATCGAATGTTAGTTTCTGGAATGAGAGGTCTGGCATTGGGTATGTCTCTCGTGTATTGTTGCGGAGACGTTGCAGTATTTGTTCTTTCGTTGTCATTTTATTTTTCCTTTCTTCCATAGTGTGTGGAATGATTCCTTTGCAAAGACAGGCATAGCATGGTATTTACACCAGGCATTGAGCTTGACACCTGTGATGAAAGCTGGCACTGTATTGGCTAAAGGTGCGAAGCGCAGGGCTGTGGCGTATAGCGATGGATGGTCGAAGAGCACTTTCATGCCTTTTGACATGGTCTTCTTGATTGGGTCGGCATGATGGAAACTGTCGAGCTGCTGTCGCCATTTGTATATCTGTGTGGAGAGATCTACTTTGACTGGACATACATTGTCGCAGGAACAGCATAGCGAGCAAGCTGAGCAGTTGTGGTAATTGGCGTCTTTATCCTTCAGCATACCGAGGTTGATGCCGATAGGTCCTGGTATGAAATATGTGTAGGAGTATCCTCCTGAGCGTCTATATACTGGGCAGGTATTCATGCAAGCACCGCATCTCATGCACTTGAGTGTCTGCCAGTGGTCTTCATTGGCGAGGATATCGCTTCTTCCGTTGTCCACGAGAATGATGTGGAATTCTCCTCCTGGCCTTGGTTTGCGGAAGTGGGATGTAAAGACAGTGGTGGCCTGTCCAGTGCCGTGGCGTGCGAGAAGTCTCTGGAATACTCCCATAGCGTCATAGTCGGGTATGATTTTTTCGAGTCCTATGCTGGCTATATGCAGTTTTGGCACTGACGTGCTCATGTCTGCATTTCCCTCATTGGTGCATACTACTATTTCTCCTGTAGAGGCTATGCCGAAGTTTGCTCCTGTCATTCCGCATTCAGCTGTCATGAAATTATCTCTGAGATGGTATCTTGCACATCTTGTGAGATATGTAGGGTCGGCTTTTTCTTCGAGCTGTGTCTTGTCAGCCACGCCCATGCTTTCCGCTCCCTGCTGTCCGTTTGCGGCGAGTATGCCTTTCTCCTGGAAAGTCTCTTTCACCTGTTCGCGGGTGATATGTATGGCAGGCATGATGATATGGCTCGGCGCGAGGTGCATGAGCTGCAGTATTCTCTCTCCGAGGTCTGTCTCCACAACGTCTATGCCGTTGGCAATGAGATTGTCATTGAGGTGGCATTCCTCTGTGAGCATTGACTTTCCTTTTACTACTTTCTTGACGTTGTGCTGTCGTAGTATCTGCATTACGATGCTGTTGTACTCATCAGCGTTCTTTGCCCAGTGTACGATGGCTCCGTTTGCCGTGGCATTACGCTCGAATGTCTCGAGATAGTCAGCGAGGTGTGTGACGGTATGCTTCTTGATTTGGCTTGCCGCCTCGCGCAACTGTTCCCACTCCGGGAGTCCATGTGCCTGTATGTCACGCTTTTCTCTCACGCTCCAGAAAGTCTGGTCGTGTCGTGTTACCCATTCAGGGTTTCTGTTTACTCTCTCTGCCGCTATAGAATGCTTAGTGCTCATAGTCCGTTAGCCAATATCTCTACTACGTGAATAAACTTGATTTTGTCCTGTTGCTTGTCTTTTTTGAGGAGTCCCTGCATGTGCATGAGGCATGAGGAGTCTGGTCCTGTGATGTATTCTGCTCCTGTGGCTACGTGTCGTGCTATCTTGTCGTGTCCCATTCTTGCTGACACGTCAGGCTCTTCGATGGAGAACATACCTCCGAATCCGCAGCATTCATCCACTCTTTCCGGCTCTCTGATGTCTATGCCTTCCACCATCTGCAGGAGGTCTTTTATCTTATTGAAGCGCGGAATGTTACGCTCTGACGGTGATGAGAGTCCGAGTTCACGGACGCCGTGGCAACTATTGTGCAGGCTTACCTTATGATGGAACTTTGCCCACGGCAATGCCTTTGGCTTTATGACGTCGTGGATAAACTCTACTACGTCCATTGTCTTCTGTGCTGTGCGGCATTCATGCTTGACTATGCCTGGATGGAAGAATCGTACGTATGCGGCGCATGATGCGCTTGGTGCTACTACGTAATCGTATTCAGCGAAGAGCTTGTCGTAGTCTTCCACAAGTTTTTCGGCTTTCTGCTGGAAGCCTGCGTTGCCCATTGGCTGTCCGCAGCACGTCTGCTTCTGCGGGTATTCCACTTCCACTCCGAGCTGCTTGAGCAGTTTGTATGTGGCAATGCCTACATGTGGATATAGGGCATCTACGTAACAGGGGATGAATAATCCTACTTTCATTTGATTTTTGTGTTTATATTAAAGTGGTGGTTCTATAAATTACCACCATAAAATGTGCCCGCTCCGGTCTCTATTGGGGGCTTCTTTATATCAGCCGGTAACGCGACTGACACGGTGACGGCAGGTGCTGACACGGTGGCTCTTTGCTTGTCGCTTTCAGGGGGCAAAAGTAACAAAAAGATTTGAAAACACAAAGATATATGACAAAAAAGTTGTTTCCTTTGGTGAAAGATGGAGAGATGACGGCAGAGGGGCTTGAGTTACAGATTGTAAGTTTTAGGGCGCATTTGGTTACGATTATTATTGGGAAGAGGGGAAAATGGGGGGCGGAGGTAAAAGCATAGTTATTGGGAGGTAAAAGCATAGTTATTAGACGACGAAAGCATAGATATTACATTGCAATATCTATGCTTTCAGATTGTAAGTTTTTCTTCATTCAGGTAATAGGGAATAGGAGATAGGGAATAGGAGATTACCTTTGACTAGGTAATAGGGAATAGATAATAGGGAATAGGAGATTACCTTTGATACTTGTGGATTTTCGTTGCGATTATCTCAAGTACACAATGGTAATCTCCTATTCCCTATTTCCTATTATCTATTATCTATTCCTATTCCCTATTACCTAACTATTTACTTCACGTACTCGGCGAAGTCGGTGAGGTGCATATCGCCCTTGCGACGGAGAGTGTCGTGGAATGCGAATGCGCATGGGAGATTGTGGTGTGTCTGACCGCCTGTAGCTATCTTGAGGTAATCGCGGAGCAATGGGCGATAGTCAGGGTGAGCACAGTTTTCGATGATGAGGTGAGCGCGCTCCATAGGTGACTTGCCACGAAGGTCTGCTACGCCCTGCTCTGTTACGATGACGTTGACGTCGTGCTCAGAGTGATCCTGATGGCTTACGAATGGCACGATGGAAGAGATGAGTCCGCCCTTTGCTACGCTTGAGCAGGTGAAGATACTGATGTATGCGTTGCGCTCGAAGTCGCCAGAACCGCCGATGCCGTTCATCATCTTAGTACCAGAGATGTGGGTAGAGTTTGCATTTCCGAAGATATCCACTTCGATAGCGGTATTGATAGCGATGACTCCGAGTCGGCGTATTACCTCTGGAGAGTTACTGATCTCTGACTGACGGAGTGTGAGGCGATGCTTGAGCATATCAATATTGTCATAGATATTAGCGAGACACTCGTTGCTTACGGTGAGCGAACAGGTAGATGCGTCCTTCACACGTCCTGTGAGCATCATATCTACGATAGAGTCCTGGAGCACTTCGGTATATACATTGAAGTCAGGGATATTCTGGTCCTTGGAGAGTGCCGCGAGGATAGCGTTTGCAGTAGAGCCCACACCGCTCTGCAATGGGAGGAAGCATGATGGGATGACGCCGCGCTTCATATCATTGAGGAGGAATGCTGCCACGTTTGCACCGATCTGGTCTGTGACAGGATCACTGCCCTTGAATGCGCGGGCCTCGTCAGGGAGGTTGCACTCTACCACGCCGACCACCTTGCTCTTAGGTATTTCCACGTATGGCTTACCGATGCGGTCGCTTGGCTTAGTGATAGGAATAGGCTGGCGGAACGGAGCATCGAGAGGCTCATATACGTCCTGGATGAGTCCGGTGCGGTCACTGTGGAATGAGTTGAGCTCGAGAATCACCTTCTCGGATATGCGTGCCACGGTAGGAGCGATGCCGCCTGCCGCAGTGAGATATACGTGATAGTTGTCACCGCTTTCCTCAATCTTTGACACTTCGAGGATAGCCCAGTTCACCTTGCCGTAGAAACCGTAGCGCAGGTCCTGTGCCATCATGGAGAGATGGAGGTCATTATAGCGTATCTCGTTGAGGTTTACAGCCTTGCGGAAACTTGGGTTGGTGGTGTAAGGTGCGCGGAAACCGATGGCGTGAGCCTCACTGAGGACACCGTCGGTGGACTGTCCGGTGGATGCTCCCGTGAAGAGGTTTACCTTGAATTCATTGCCCTTGGCGTGCTCTTCCTCGGCGATCTTGGCCAGTTCGCGAGTTACAGCCTTTGGAGTTCCAGCCGGTGTGAATCCGCTCAGTCCGAGGGAATCACCGTTCTTAATCAGTGATGCTGCTTCAGCAGCGGTGATAGTAGTGTACATTTTTTTTATATAGATTTTTGTTTTTTGTTTATGGTAAGTGACGGTGAAAATATAAAAATCGGTTGCAAAGTTAAACATTTATTATTAAATAATGTAAGAATAATGGAATTTTTTACACAAATGCGAGGAAAATGTGCAAAAGTGAACACTCGACATTACTTAATGTATATATTAAGGTGCGGTGTATATATATAAGGTGGACGGTGTAATATTTTTCCGTTTTCCACGTTATTTAGACATGAAACATCTGATTATTACGATATTGACCATACTTTCCGCCCTCCCTACCGTGGCACAGAGCACGGGAAAATGGAGGATATTCCCTGCCTACGGCGAGACGCAAGCGGTGGATTCCGTAGCCCAGGACTGCATCTTCGTGCTGTCATCGGGCAGCCTCTACCGCGTCAACGCAAAGGACTGGAGCGTAACGACTTACGACAAACTGACGGGACTGAACGACACGGGCATAGCCTGCATGGCGTGGAACCGCACGGCAAAGGCGCTCGTCATCGTATATGAGAATGCCGACATCGACATCATGACGAAGGACGGTGACGTGACCAACGTGCCGGACCTGTACCACAAGACGACGACTCTCGACAAAACCATCAACGGCATCGACATCTTTGCACAATATGCATATATATCCACCGCTTTCGGCATCGTGAAACTGGATGTGACGAGCCATCTCATCAGCGACTCTTACGTGCTGAACAAGAGCATATTGCAGACCGCCGTGAAGGACGGCAGCATATATGCCAAGACCAAGAACGGCGCTACGCTGAAGGCTTCGCTCGGCAGCAACCTCATCGACAGGACGCAATGGGCGGAATACAGCGGCTCCACCAGCGGGCTTTTCCCCTCAAGGACCATCGACAAAGCGCTCGCCGAGCGCATGGAAAAGATGCGTCCGGACGGCCCGAAGCAGAATGTATTCGGCATGATGATGGTGAAGAACGACCGCCTTTATGCCGCGCTCGGCAACGGTTGGGACAACGTAGGCCACGACGCACCGCATATCTATGACATAAAGGACGACAGATGGACCGCCCTCTCTGACGACGACAAGGCGATAACGGCACAGACGGGAGCACCGGACTACTACAATTTCATGGCACTGGACGTGGATCCTGCCGACCCAGAGCGACTCATTGTCAGTGCGAAATACGGGATATATGAATTCCGCAACGGCAAGTTCAGCGCATTCTACGGTGAAGGAACGTCGCCTATGCCTACCGCAGCCAAGGACAATCCCAAGTTTATCCTGCCGTCAGCATTGCGCTTCGCCGACGACGGCACGCTGTGGGCATTCGTCTCGCAGACCATTGACGGCCAGGGACTTTTCTCACTTTCAAAGGGCGGGGAATGGACTTCCTTCAAGGACAGCAAATGGATATTCAACAATATCTCGCTCGGTCAGGCCAAGAACATGTTCTTCGACAGCAAGGGAAGGCTCTGGTGGTGCAACAACCACTGGTGGAAACCGTCGCTCAACTGCTACGACCCCAAGACGGACACACGACTGTCATACAGCACTTTCGTCAATGAAGACGGCACGACAGTGGAGGTAGGAAACGTGAGATGCGCCGCGGAGGACCGTGACGGCAATATATGGATAGGCACCAACGTGGGTCCGCTCATGCTCGAAAAGGCGAGGATAGGGACCGACGAGGGCGTGGTGTGGAATCAGGTGAAGGTGCCCCGCAATGACGGGACAAACCTCGCCGACTACCTTCTCGCCGGCATCGACATCTACTGCATCGCCATCGACGGGGCAAACCGCAAGTGGTTCGGTTCCAACGGCAACGGAGTGTATGTCATAGGCAATGACAACATCACGCAGGAATATAATTTCACGGCAGCCAATTCGCCGCTCCTGTCGGACAATGTCACGGGCATCGCCATCGACCAGAGCCGGGGCGACGTGTATATAGGCACCATGAAGGGACTTTGCTCCTACCGCTCGGACGCTACAGCTCCGGTGGATGTAATGGACAAGGACGAGGTGTATGCCTATCCTAATCCCGTCACGCCCGACTATACCGGACTTATCACCGTCAAAGGGCTTTCCTATGACGCTGACATCAAGATCACCACTGCCAGCGGAAGCCTCGTGGCAAGCGGGCGTTCCAACGGCGGTACATTCACATGGGACGGCTGTGACAGCAACGGAAAGCCAGTGGCATCCGGCGTTTACATGGTCTGCATCGCCACTTCCGAGGGCAAGAGCGGAGTGGTCACCCGGATTGCGGTGGTGAGGTAGTTTCCTTTTGTTGGAGTGAAAAGTGAAAAGTGAAAAGTGAAAAGTGAAAAATTGCGCTGACGCAGTTGGGATTCTTGGATAATAGGGAATAGATAACAGGGAATAGGAAATAGGAGATTACCATTGTTTGCTTGAAATAATCACAGCGAAAATCCACAAGAAGCAATGCTAATCTCCTATTTTCTATTCCCTATTCCCTATTATCCAAGGGCTCTTAGAACCAATATCCCAAAGACACCTGCCAGGTATGGTTGCGTCCCTTCAGCCAGTTGTTGTCTTTGTCAAGGCGGTTCAGTTCCATCTTGCCTGACTTGCTGGCCTCCACATTATAGTTTACCGAAGCCTGGACGTGCTGGAGGAAAGTGAAACCGGCACCGAAATTGAAACTCAGAGTGTTCTTCTTCAGGGAATAACTGCTGGCGGAACCCCACTTGAAATTCTCGTCGCCCACGTTGATAGCCCACTGAGGACCAGCAAAGAAGAACACGTTAGCCATGCTTGCAAGACCTACACTGTAACGCAGATTGACGGGAATATCTATCGTCTTCTGCTTCACGTCGGCAGTGGCACTGAGGTCATCGCTGGCCACATCGCTGGCATAGCGCACCTTTGCCTCCTTCTGGTCGTACAGAGCTGCTATGTCAAAGCCCAGTCCTGTAAGCGGAAGAGACACCTTAAGCATAGGGCCGATGAAGAAACCGTTCTTGTTGTCGGCAGAGAACATATCGTCATTCAGCTTCAATGAACTGACATTCCAGCCGCCTTTTACGCCCAACTTTACCTGCGCATCCGCTTCTGACAATGGCAAGAGCGATGCGGCCAATACCATAAGAGATAAGATTTTCTTCATATTCCGTATTCGTAAATTATTGATTATTATACATATACCACCGCCTTCACATGGCTGGCAGCACTTCTTTCGCCCACAAATATACGAATAAAATGCGAAACCAGATAGCATCATCCTTACTTTTTTGATAATTTTCACTATACAGACAGACTGACACATGATGCTTTCAAGGGGCTTTTTTTGATGTTATTTCTTTGAAATAAGAAATATTATTAGTACTTTTGCAGAATTAAACGGAAAAAAATATATAACATATATGGACAACAAATGGAAAGAACTGGGCTACATCGACGAGCCCGTAGCCGAGGGAACTGATCTCAAAGCCGAAATCAGACGTATGTGCAAAGAAAAGAATGCCATAGTCCTCGCCCATTACTACACCGTAGGGGAAATACAGGAAGTGGCAGACTTCGTGGGCGATTCCCTCGCCCTCGCCCGCAAAGCCGCCGAGACCGACGCGAAGATTATCGTCATGTGCGGAGTGCATTTCATGGCAGAAACATGCAAACTGCTCTCACCTGACAAGCTCGTGCTCAGTCCTGACCTCAACGCTGGATGCTCGCTCGCTGACTCTTGCTCGGCTAAAGACCTCAAAGAATGGAAAGAGAAGCACCCTGGATATATGGTAGTGCAGTATGTCAACACCACTGCTGCTACAAAGGCGCTCACTGATGTCGTAGTCACTTCAGGCAATGCAAAGAAAGTCATCGACCAGTTGCCTAAGGATGCACAGATACTTTTCGGTCCCGACTATAACCTCGGGTCATACATCAACTCCGTGACAGGACGCAATATGACGCTCTGGAACGGCGGTTGCCACGTCCATGAACGCTTCTCTGCCGATGAGATCGTCAGGCTGAAGAAGGAAAATCCTGATGCCGTCGTGATGGCCCACCTCGAATGCAAGGCCCCTATCCTTGCCCTGGCTGACGTAAAAGGCTCCACAGCAGATATGCTCAAATATGCTAAAGCAAACCCTAATGCCACATATATCGTAGCCACCGAAGCTGGTATCATGCACGAATTGCAGCGCTGTTGTCCTGACACCACATTCATCCCAGTTCCTCCTGAAGTGACAGAAGGAGGCGCCGGATGCTCATGCAACGAGTGTGACTACATGAAGATGAACACTCTCCGCAAGCTCTACAACACCCTGAAGCAGGAATGGCCTACCGTGGAAGTGCCGGCAGACATAGCAAAATACGCCGTCAAGCCTATCGAAAGAATGCTGCAAATGAGCTAAAAGCAAGAGACTGGCAGACTTTAGGGAATAGGAAATAGAAAATAGGGAATAGGAGATTACCTTTAGCCCCGTCACTGCATCAGCAGATATTCTCAAGCATCCGCAACCGCGTCAGCGCGATTTTTCACTCTTCACTCTTCACTTTTCACTTTTCACTAAAAGAAAAAAAAACAATGGAACAGACCCTCCTCATATACAACACCCTCACCAGAAAGAAGGAAGCCTTCAAGTCAATCAACCCAGGACACGTAGGAATGTACGTCTGCGGACCTACAGTATATGGCGATGCACACCTCGGACACGCACGCCCTGCCATCACGTTCGACATCCTTTTCCGCTATCTTCAGCACATAGGATACAAGGTGCGCTACGTCCGCAACATCACAGACGTGGGCCATCTTGAGCACGACGCTGACGAAGGCGAGGACAAGATTGCTAAGAAAGCACGACTCGAACAGCTCGAACCGATGGAGATAGCACAGTATTACACACGCCGTTTCAACGCTGCGATGGAGAAACTCAACGTCCTCCCGCCATCCATAGAGCCTCATGCCACAGGGCATATCATAGAGCAGCAGCAGCTCGTGCAGCAGATTCTCGACAATGGATATGCATATATCTCAAACGGTTCGGTATATTTCGACATCGAAAAATACAACCATGACTTCAAATACGGCATCCTATCAGGACGCACTCTCGAAAATATCAAGGACGCTTCACGCGACACACTCGCCGGAGTAGGTGAGAAAAAGAACCAGGCTGACTTCGCACTCTGGAAGAAAGCATCACCTGAGCACATCATGCGCTGGCCTTGGCTCATGAACGGAAACTACCCTGACGGACTCAAACCCGAAGAAGGTTTCCCGGGATGGCACTGCGAATGCACCGCAATGGGAAGGAAATATCTCGGAGATGAGTTTGACATCCACGGCGGAGGCATGGACCTCGTCTTCCCACACCATGAATGCGAGATAGCACAAGCACAGGCTTCGATGGGACATCCTGCCGTGAAATACTGGATGCACAACAACATGATCACCATCAACGGACAGAAGATGGGCAAGTCATACAACAATTTCATCACTCTCGACCAGTTCTTCACCGGCAATCACCCGCTTCTCACACAGCCGTTTGCACCGATGACCATCCGTTTCTTCATCCTTTCAGCCCATTATCGCGGCACTGTCGATTTCTCATCCGAGGCTCTCGAAGCGGCTGAAAAGGGCTACAGCAAACTCGTCACCGCACTCAAGGACATCAAGCGCATACAGACCGCAAAGGGTTCTCAGCCGGAAATAGGCAAATTCGTGGCGGAACTCAATGGCAAACTCCATGATGCCATGAACGATGACCTCCAGACTCCTGTGGTGATATCATTGCTCTTCGAAGCCTGCAAGACCATCAACACCCTCGTGGACCGCAAGGCCAAGATAAGCGCAGCTGACCTGGAGACCCTCGAAAAGACCATGCACACATGGACAGAGGACATCCTCGGTCTCAAGACCACTGCCGAAGCGGGCGACCCAAGCCGTGAGCAGGCATTCGCAAAGGTGATGGATATGGTGCTCGAAATGCGTGCACAGGCCAAGGCCGACAAGGATTGGGCCAAGAGCGATGCCATCCGCGACGCCCTCAACGATGCCGGATTCATCATCAAAGACACCGCCGACGGACAGGTCTGGAGCCTCTAAAGCAAGGAGCCGCCACCGTGTCCGCCGCGTTACCGGCGGATATAAAAAGGAAAAACAACAGCAATGAACAACGAACAATACGAAATAATGGCGCCAGTAGGCTCGCGCGAGTCCCTGGCTGCCGCCATCAATGCAGGAGCTGACAGCATCTATTTCGGCATTGAGAAGCTGAACATGCGAGCGCACTCCGCATCCACGTTCACCATAAGCGACCTCAGGGAGATAGCAAAGACCTGCGATGAGCACGGAATAAAGACCTACCTGACCGTCAACACCATCATCTACGGTGAGGACATCCCTACCATGCACGAGATCATCGACGCGGCAAAGGAAGCCGGTATCTCGGCTGTAATAGCCAGCGACGTCGCTGTAATGATGTATTGCCGGAAAGTAGGACAGGAGGTTCACCTCTCCACCCAGCTCAACATCTCCAATATCGAGGCGTTGAGATTCTATGCCCAGTTTGCGGATGTAGTGGTATTGGCACGCGAACTGCGCATGGATCAGGTGAAAGCCATCCACGAGCAGGCCATCGCGGAGAACATCTGCGGACCGGGCGGCAACCCTATCCGCATCGAGATGTTCTGTCATGGTGCCCTCTGCATGGCGATTTCTGGCAAGTGTTACCTCTCTCTGCATAATGCAAACCGCAGCGCTAACCGTGGAGAATGCGTGCAGATATGCCGTCGCGGCTACAAGGTGGAAGCATATGAGAGCGATGCTGTATATAATGCTACCGACATCGAGACCGGCAACGAACTCAAGATTGACAATAAATACATCATGTCACCGAAAGACTTGAAGACCATTCGCTTCATCGACAAGATGATGGATGCAGGCGTTAGAGTGTTCAAGATTGAGGGACGTGCACGTGGTCCAGAGTATGTTGACACCGTAGTAAGATGCTATAAGGAAGCTATTGCCTCCGTCCTCGATGGCACTTTCACCGAAGAAAAGAAAGACAAATGGGACGAAAGCCTCAGGAAAGTCTTCAATCGTGGCTTCTGGGACGGATATTATCAGGGACAGACGCTCGGCGAATGGAATGATTCCTACGGCAGCAAGGCTACTGAGAAGAAGGTATATTGCGCCAAGACCATCAAGTATTTCTCAAAGATTGGCGTAGCTGAATTCCAGGTAGAGGCGCACGAACTCAAGGTAGGCGACCGTCTTCTCATCACCGGTCCGACCACAGGTGCCATGTATCTCGACTGCAAAGAGATACGTTTCGACCTCAAGCCAGTGGAAAAAGCAAAGAAAGGATGGCGCATCAGCATCGCCGTGCCTGGCAAAGTGCGTCCAAGCGACAAGCTATTTATAATTCAGAATGCATAATGCATAATTCATAATTATACTATGTCAATAAACGAACTCCAAGAAGAAGTAATAGAAGAATTCTCAGCCTTCGACGACTGGATGGACAAATACCAGCTCCTCATCGACCTCGGAAGCGAGCAGGCTCCCCTCGATGACAAATACAAGACGGAGCAGAATCTCATCGACGGCTGCCAAAGCCGAGTATGGCTGCAATGTGACAAGGACGCTGAAGGCAACCTCGTCTTCACTGCCGAGAGCGATGCGCTTATCGTAAAGGGCATCATAGCACTGCTCATACGCGTCATCAGCGGTCACAAGCCACAGGAAATCCTCGACGCCGACCTCTATTTCATCGAGCGAATCGGCCTCAAGGACCACCTCTCCCCTACCCGTTCCAACGGTCTTCTCGCCATGGTAAAGCGCATTAAGGCATACGCTCTGGCGTTCTCGTTGAAATAACACGCTTTAATAACAAGTGAGAAGTGAAGAGTGAAGAGTCGCTGTGTCAGCCGCGTTACCGGCTGATGTCGGTCAGCCACCGCCACTGCGTCAGCGCGATTTTCCACTCTTCATTCCCAACCCACTAAACCCCCACCCCATAGCACAGTGATAACAAAGGACACAGACCTGAAAGATTTTTTGGTATTGGATAAGCCATTGGAGTTCTCCGAGATGCTTCTGATGTCATATTTCGCCGTCTTCGACACCACACTGACTTCCATACAGGACATCAAGCACCGCCTGAAGGACGTCAGCAGGAAATTCAAACCTGACGGTGCTGAAGACATATTGAAGAAGAAAAACATCATCGCACCATCCACTTACAGTTTCATGCACCATGAGATGCTTTACGGAATATCAAGCTATTACATGGTGGATATCCTGGTATGGCTCTTTGAAACCAAGGAGGGACACAGCATTCTCGATGTCCTTCAGCGGATCATGTCCTCATACAAAGCACCGCAGACCTCGGTCCAGACGGTGCTATGCCAGTTTATCCAGAGCAAATACAAGGACTGCAACCTTGCAAAGAAAATCTTCGCGGCCGACATAGAATGCCTCAAGCCGGTCATTGACGACGAGAGATTCCACGGCTTTTTCACTGCAATGTCCGAAAGAGCGTTCGTCCAACTGATAGACGACACCCTCGATATGGCATACAATTGCGGCATCTGCAGGAAGGCGGAGAGCCTCCTTTCCATCGTCACGTCCTACAAGTTCTCATCCGAAGAGGCCTGCGAGGCAATGAAATCGAAGGTGGATCTCTACGGTTTCCTCCACGAAGGCATAGTGCCGGAAATGCCGAAAGTGAAGTTTTCCATAGAGCATCTCTGCATTTCCGCCCTCATGGAAGCCTACAGCGGCGATTTCGCCGAGGCGCTGAAATCGTTCCGCAAGGCGCAGGCGATATACAACAACACATTCAACCACGCCCTCGCATACACCATTCTGCCCTACAACATCTGCAATTTCTTCTTCATACTGTGCTGCAAGCAGGAAGGCAGTGAGGCGTCACTGCGCCTCATCCAGAATTTCTTCCGACGCAATGAGAATGCCCAGAGCCGGAAAGGAAGGGCTGCATGGGTGCTCGCTGCCATGTTCCTCAACAAGCGCGGCTACGCCCACGACATCCATTCCACATACGAGAACTACGGCGGATTGGAGAAGGAGCTGATGGTGCTCCTCGCTTCCTACACGGGAAAGACCAGCTGTCTCCCGATGGAAGCCTTCATGATATACATTCCCGAGTGGCTCTGCATCAAGAATGAATCCGACAAATACCATCCCATGTCCAGCAGAGACAGGGAAAAAGCCCAAGCCGCTTACTCGGGAAACACCCTCCTTTCCTCCATCCATATCAAGCAGCAATGGGAGATAGTGCTGGAATCACTCTCCAAGAACGGCGGCAATCCCGTCGAGACTGTGGAGCAGACCGAGCGCTATGCCTATTTCCTCCGCAACATCTACGACGACTTCTGCGAGATACGCCAGCAGTCCAGACTCAAGAGCGGCGCATGGAGCGCAGGCAAATCGGTCAGCCTTTCCACATATCTATCCCTCGACAGCGAACTGCTTACCCCTGAGGACAAGCGCATACGTCTGGCTTCACGCGCCGACCTCCTGTACAACCACAACAACATAAAGCTCGATTACGTCCTCCCCGAGATGCTCGACAGGAGCCGTCTCTACGTGGGAAGTAGGCGCGCCTTACTCCATCGTCACCGTCAATGAGGAAATGCCTTACCTCGTCATAGAGACCTCGGAAGTGGGATTCGACATCAAGAGCAACGTGCCGGTTGACGACATTGACAAGGATATTATCATCATTTCGCGCGGCGCGGCAAGCATCAATTTCCTCAGGATGAAGCCAGAACTGCGCCCATACTTCTCACAGTTGCTCGACCTCGGCTCGTTCCCGCTCGCTGCAAAGGAAATGCTCACAGCGTTCCTCGAAAGCCTTCGCGGAAAAGTGGAGGTGCATTCAGAGCTCATCAAGGGCGGTTCCACACTCGAAAAGGTCAGAGGCAGCTCCGCAATAACATTGCAGATGCGCCCGCAAGGCAAGGATGCCTACGTGGTAAGCATATTCTGCCGCCCGGTGGAAGGTGGCAGGACGCAGTGCGTTCCGGGCGAGGGAAGCGACGTGATAATGGACATCATGGACGGTCACCGTGTGGCTGCAGACCGCAATCTCGACCGTGAGCGCGAGCTGTATTACGACCTTGTCAACGGTGTGGACGACATACTGCCACCTGACAAGACCTTCCAGATAGATGCCTACGACCTTCTCCCTATCCTCGACTATATCCGAAGTGCAAACGAAAAGCTGACCGAGGAATACAACAGCCGGGAAAACGACGGACAGCCTCAGCCAGACCTCTATCATGTGGAATGGCCGGAAGGACACAAACTGCATATCCGCACGCCGTTCTCCACATCCAGCTGGAGCGCAACGGTGAAGAAAAACGAGAACGGATGGTTTGAGATGGAAGGCTCGGTGCAGATTGATGAGAACACCAGACTCAGCATGGAGCAGCTTCTCGAACTCGTGGGACAGAGCAGAAACCGGTTCATACGCCTCGGTGAAGGCGAATTCGTGGCACTCTCCGACAAACTGCGCAAGCAGCTGAACGCACTCGAAGTCATTGCCGCACATTCGCATGGAAAGCTCCAGATTTCCCCTTTCTCCGCCGCATTGATTGACTCCAGCATCCTCAATGGCGAGATGAAGCTCAACGTGGATCCCGAACTGAAGGAAATCAGACAGCGCATCATCGACTCAAGTGAATACAAACCGGACATCCCCGACACCCTTCACGCCACCCTGCGTGAATACCAGAAGGAGGGATTCCAGTGGATTGCACGCCTCAACTCATGGGGTGCCGGAGCGCTGCTGGCAGATGACATGGGTCTGGGAAAGACCGTCCAGACCATCGCTTACCTGCTCTTCAAGGCAAAGGAAGGTCCTGCCCTCGTCGTGGCACCGGCTTCCGTTGCGCCGAACTGGAAGACGGAATTCGAGAAATTCGCACCTTCTCTCCATGTAGAGATACTCAATTTTTCGCCTAACCGCTCCCTCTGCATCGCTGATGCCAAAGCCGGAGACGTCATCATCACCACCTACGGACTCCTGCTCTCAGTGAAAGATGAGATAACCAGCAAGCAATGGACCACCACAGTGCTCGACGAAGCCCACGTCATAAAGAACCGCGGAGCAAAGACTTCCGGCGTTGCCATGCAGCTAAAGACCAGATACCGCATCATGCTCACCGGTACTCCTGTGCAGAATCACCTCGGCGAACTGTGGAATCTCTTCCAGTTTGTCAATCCCGGTCTCCTCGGAAGCTACGATGATTTCAGCCGCCGCTTCATCCTGCCTATCGAGACTGCGGGCGACAAGGCAAGGCAGAAGGACCTCGACCGCCTCGTACATCCGTTCATGTTAAGGCGCACCAAGGAGAAAGTGCTTGCCGAACTGCCGGAAAAGACCGAGATATACCAGACCGTGGACCTCTCTGACGAGGAAATGGCAGTATATGAAGTGATACGTGAAAAGGCTGAGCAGATGCTCGAAAGCGAAGGTTCCGAGAAGGTATCCATCAACACCCTCGCCGAGATCACACGCCTCAGGCAGGCAGCATGCTCAGCGGCACTCATCGAAAAGACATGGAAAGGCAAGACATCCAAGGTCGAAGCACTCCTCGAAGCCCTCGAACCAATCGTCGAGAGCGGTGACTCCGTCCTCGTCTTCAGCCAGTTCACGTCATTCCTCTCCATCGTCAAGAAAGCCCTCGACAAGGCTAAAGTGCCGTATCTATACATCGACGGCGGCGTAAGCGTGAAGGAAAGGCAAAGACTCGTGGAGATGTTCCAGGAAGGAAAATGCCCCGTCTTCGTCATATCACTCAAGGCCGGCGGACTCGGACTCAACCTCACACGCGCCAATTACGTATTCCATCTCGACCCATGGTGGAACCCTGCCATCGAGCAGCAGGCCACTGACCGTGCCTACCGCATAGGTCAGCGCAACGCCGTCACCGTATATCATTTCCTCTCTGCCGGCACGATAGAGGAGAAAATCAAGCGTCTCCACGAACGAAAGCGTGACCTTGCCGACAACGTTCTCGACGGAACCGACATGAGCGGAAAGATCACCGGCCGCCAGTTGCTGGAGATGATCAGGTAAAGATGCCCCCCTCTTATCCCCCTTGGGGGAAGAGAGGTTACGCTTTCCGCTTGCGGTCCCCGACTGCGTCAGCGCGATTTTTCACTTTTCACTCTTCACTTTTCACTAAAAGAACAACAAGAGCCCGCCACCGTGTCGGGCGCTGTATGGCACCATGCCGTA
>OCLD01000141.1_pt1 | contig 18481 bp, 14 predicted proteins | sample 1495911 | NCBI WGS metagenome assembly OCLD01 (sample SAMN03418271, study PRJEB22391) | human gut metagenome | biome: human-gut; feature: organic feature; material: feces | host: Homo sapiens | place: Tanzania | collected 2013-01
GCTATTTTTTGCCTTTTTAGGCGTTCTTTTTAAAGAAGAGTGAAGAGTGAAAAAACCGCGCTTCGCTCGGTATTGTCTTCCAGACAAAACCTGTTGTTTAGTTGTCTTGTTGTTTAGTTGCCCTGTTGTTGGTTGTCGCATAGGCACTCTTTGCATTCAACAAAACAACAAAACCACCAGACCACCAGACAACAAACCAAACTTTCAAATCGAAACTTTTCCCCCATTTTTACTTACGATTATTTTCCGGAAATGCGGAAAAAGGGGAGCTGGGGTGAAAGCATAGATATTAGGGGGTGAAAGCTATGGTATTAGACGATGAAAGCATAGATATTGCAATGCGATATCTATGCTTTCAGATTGTAAGTACATTGCGCGGTGACGCGGGGGCTACACAGTGGCGGTCTTTTCATGTATCACGTGCCACTGTGTCTCAAACAGCGTGCTGCCGTGTCTCAAATTATGGCAGCCACTGTGCCAACGGCTTTTACCGTTGGACGCAAGCAGCCTTCCGTGTGCCTTATTTCAGCACCTTCTTGCCATTGACGATGATAAGGCTCTTCCTGCCGTTGCCTTCCTGCTGACGGAGTGCGTCGGGAGAGAGACGCTGACCAGCGAGATTGTATATGCCTTGGCGTGGCTTTGCGCTGGAATCATGGATGGTGTCAATGCCAGTAGGGTCGTAAGAGGTGGTGATGGAGAGCGCAGGCTTGTAGTTTGCAGAGCCTTTGCCGTATATCTGTCCGCCCGCTACGCCGTTTGACATTACGAAGATGATGTAATTCTGATTAGCATCCACCATAGCCTTTACTGCATCGGTGGCATCCACGGTGCGTGTGGCGTCAGTGCGCTTGATGTCGCTGAGCGAAGCCACTTCGGTGCCTGTCTTGGCTGACAGTTCAGGGATGTCGGCAAGTGAAGCGATGCGTGTGGTGCCGGTAGGCATATAGCAGATGTCGAGAGCACGGCCATCATACCTTCCTCCGCAGTTGACGGTGAAGGTAAACTCCGCCTTTGTCACTTCCTCACCGGCAGGAATGTCGTATGAGAACTGTGCATAAGCCTGCGCAGCCCATGATGTGCTGCCCCAGTTGTTGTAGTAATGTGACTCCAGGTCGATGAATTTTCCGGCTTCGTTGCTGCCGCCCTGCACGCTTGCGGTGTGGTCGAGAGTGGCTTCATAATGCTGTGTGGTGATGCCGCCGCCATTGAATGTCTCGCCTTCCTTCTTCACGCGGAGCAGTCCGTCGGTAAAGAGAGTGGAGGTCTCCCATTCCAGTCCCTCGCCAGGAGTGGCAGGATAGATGGTGAATGAGCCTGCTCCGCTGGTGATGTTTGCAGCGTCCTTGATGACAGGGAGCGTGTCGCCGCGCTTGAACTGATGGTTGCTGATGCGTGACAGGTCTATTTCGAGGCCTGCACCGTCGGCAACGCTGATGGTGCCGGCTACGGAAATGCCGTTGAGGATAATCGCTCCATCTTCGCCTTCAGCCACAGGGATGACAAGCTTGCTGCCGCTATTGAGCGCAAGACCGCCCTTGGCTGTCAGATGGCTGCCATCCACTCCTTCGTCGCCGGGACAGAGCGTGCCGCCGCCGTTGACGGTAATCTTGCCCTTAACCGAGCCTTTGCCCTTGAGCGTAGCGCCGTCAGCCACGGTCATGGCTCCCTTGCCGGAATTATTTCCGTTGACGATGAGCGTGCCTTCATTGATGGAAGTGGCGCCGGAATATGTGTTGTCTCCGTTCAGTCGCCACAGTCCTGTGCCCACCTTGATGATGGATGTGGTGCCGGTGTAGCTCTTTCCGCTTGTAGCCCAGTCGTTGATGATGCCGTGGAAGGTTTCGTCAGAGTTGGCTCCGCCTACGGTCCATGAGCATTTGAAGTTCTTCGTGTTCTTGCTTGAGCCTACGAGGTAAGAGCCTTTCTCGCCGGATATGCCGCCCACGACGTTGTCCGCATTGGTAGTCCATGCGCCCATCCATGTCTTGTCGCTGAGGTTTACTCGGAGATTAGGGCTGTTGAATTTGGACTCATTCATGAAGAGGACATTCTCACCACTCATCGGAATGCCCTTGATGTAGAGCTGTCCGTCGAAGTCAGCGAATGATGAATTGACGTAATAGCGGAGGTACGGGATTTCGAGGGTGAGGTCGCCCGTGCCGGATATGACGCTCTTCAGCGTGCCGTGGCTTGGGCATTTGATGGTGGATGAAGTGCCTTCAGCCACCTCTATCGGGAATGAGTGGGTCTGCTTGTCCTCCTTTTTATAAGCGAACTGCAGTGTGCCGCCGCTCATCACTACCTTCTTGCCGAGCGAACCGAATGCCTTGCTCGCGTTTTCCACGTCCTTGAATGAGAGCGTACCGCCCTTGAGGATGGTGGAACCCGTGTATCCGAAGAAGTTGTTTGCGTCATTGATGACGAGTGTGCCGTTGCCGTCGAGCGTGAGACTGCCCGTTCCTTCGAAGTGGCCCTTGGCTTCAAGTGCTGCATTGGCATCGGTGATTTCGAGTGTGGAAGGCATGAGAAGCTTTGCTCCACGGTCAGTAGCGGCGCTTTCACCGGTATATCTCAGTGTGCCACCGTCGAGAATGAGGTTCTGCGGGTCAGCGATTGAGGCACCGATAGGCGAAGCGAGTCCGCCGTCCGCTATGCTGTTGATTTCCAGAGTGCCTTCATGTATTACTGTTGCGCCCTTGTAAGCGTTTGAATTGCACATGATGAGCGTGCCCTTTCCTGCCTTGTTGAGCGAAGCATTGCCGTTGATGGCGGCTCCGATGACGGTTATCTTGCCCTTGCCTGTGGCCACTACGCTCTCAGGATTGATGTCGGAGGTGAGGCGGTAGTTGAGCACGTCGTCGGATGAAAGGAGCAGTTTCTGTCCGTCCTTCACGTCTGTGGAATTGGTTACGTCAGGCACGTAGGAGTCAATATCCACGATGCTGCCCTCTAATTGTCGTGTGGAGAAAGCGCCAGAGGTATAGTCCGAGTAGATGGTCTCGCCCTTGTCCTCGCCGAAAGCGCGGACGCGGACATCGTAAAGGGTGGCTTGCTCAAGGTCGGAGATGGTGAATGATGTGGCATCAGCCGCGGTGCGTCCCGCTTCCTTCCATTCCCCTCCGTTGGATTTCACCTCGATGATGAATCCCTTCTCGCCGTATGTGTAGTCACGCCATGAGATGGTGATGGTCGAAGTGGTGGCTTTGCTTAGCTCCAGATTGATAGGCTGGCGCAGGAACACCTGCCTGTCGTCTGCAGAAATGGAGTTGATATAGTTCTCGATGTTGAGGTATCCGTTTGCAGCCACTTCGCAGGCATCGTCCTTGTTGGGGTTTGTGCCGTTGGCTTTCTCCCATTTGTCCGGCATTCCGTCACCGTCAGAGTCGATGATGGCATTGCCTTTCCACCATGCCCAGTCGTTCGGACTGCCGATAGGAAGGCTTGTCTCGTAGGTGATTATCTTGCCCTTCTTGCCGAAGGAGAGCAGTTCCTCTATCATGTAGCAGTCAGCCTGGTCACGGTAAGGGAGGCTTGCGCCCACTGTAGGGATGTTCTTCTCTATCAGTTGGTTGCCTGGATAGAGGTCCAGCTTGGGGTAGTCATACGGTGTCTCCACGCGGGTGGCGGCGCTGTAGTTGGTGATGAGGCTTGGATTCAGCACGCCGTCGAGGTTCTTGTCCTGCCAGTTGTCGTTGCCGTAGCAGTTGAATTTCTCGTTGGCACCGCCGAATGCTTCGCCGCCTTTCGCCGGACCGTTGATGAAGAGGTTTGACTCTATGTTGCAGTAAGACGTGCCTTCTGAGTCGCCGCCCATGATGTAACAGCCGTTCTGCCAGTTATATACCACGTTGTTGGCATACTGGTTTGTGCCCTTTATCTTGTTGTTTCGGGTGGAATTGTCGCAATAGAAGTTTCTGTAGAGCGTGATATGGTCAGCCTGCATCAGTCCGCCGGCGGAGTGGGGGAGCAGACCCTGTCCGAAGATACAGTTCTGCAATGTGATGTCGCCCAGCGTTCCCTTGTTGTCGGAATTGATGGAGAAGGTCTCGTCAAGGCCCCATGAGAAGGAGCAGTGGTCGAATATCATGTTGGTGCCGTTGGCTATTCCGGCGCAGTCCTTGCCGCTGTCGCCGCCGCGTCCCATCCTCACTCTGAGGTAACGGCAGATGATGTTGTTGGCACCAGAGAAGCTTACGCCGTTGCCATAGACCGTGATACCCTCGCCAGGAGCCGTCTGTCCGGCTATGTAGAGGTTGCTCTTGAAAATAATTCTGCTCTTGATGTTGATGACACCGCTCACGTCGAAGACCACGATGCGGTTGCTCTGTGACACTGCATCGCGCAATGAGCCCGTGCCGGAGTCATTGAGGTTGGTGACGTGATAGACGGTGGGAGCTGAAGAAGCACGCGCTCCCTTGGCGTATCTTCCCCATCCTGCCGCTTCGGGAAAGGCGAGCTGCTGCGCCGAAATGGTGGTGATGCCGGCAATGATGGTGGCTGCCAGCACTGGGATTCTCAAGTGATTTCTCTTGATCATTGTTGTTAGTATTTAGTGATGATAATTATCGTAGTAGGTTTATCTGACAGTATCTTCCTCGTTTTTGTGTCGTCAGTAGTGATGTTATCAGAAATATTACTGGATGGTATCACACCATTCAGTATGCAAAAGTAATTATAAAATAGGAGAAAAACGTGAAAATCCCTATTTTTTTTCTTCATTATAGTGAAAAAATATTGTATTGTTGGCTTTTGTCGTAGGAAATATGTAATTTTGCATTGTTAATAACAGACTCCATATATGGCACTCAACAATACCCTTACGCAAGAACAGGAACTCGTACAGAGACAACAGCAACTACTCACTGCACAGCAGATACTGCAGGTGAAGCTGCTGGAGATGCCGCTTACCCAGCTCGAAGAGAAGGTAAAGGAGGAACTGATGGTCAATCCCGCTCTCGAAAAGGAGATGCCCGAGGATGCCGAATCCGACGTGAGGACGGCGGAAGGGGATGTCAATGGCAGCACTGATTACGGCGATGATGCCTACTCGGGCGACGACAATGCGCACGAACACGACGCTGATGACTATGATGCCGAAAACGAAAGATACGAGAAGCAGAGCGAGAAAGAGGACCGCGACCAGGCTCTTGACGAGGCTCTCGACAGCATAGACTCCGACGACAGGCTCGTGACGGACTACCGCCAGAAGAGCAACAACGCCCCCGCGTCTTCCGAACAGGAAGAGATGGTCTATGGAGATACCACTTCTTTCCGCGACAAACTCATGGAGCAGGTGGCTGAAGAGGAACTGACCGAGACGCAGCGCACCGTGATCGAGTATCTCATAGGTATGCTCGATGACGACGGGCTGCTGCGTACCGACCTCAGCATCATCTGTGATAACCTCGCCATTTATTATTATCTCGATGTCGATATCCAGCTCGTGGAGAAGGTATTGCATATCCTTCAGGGCTTCGACCCTGCCGGAGTGGGAGCCAGAAGCCTGCAGGAATGCCTCCTCCTGCAGATTGACAGGCGTGAGGACTCTGCCATGACACGCAATATGCGCAAGGTGATAAAGAAATACTACGACGATTTCACCAAGAAACATTGGGAGAAACTCAGCCAGTATCTCCACATACCGGAGCAGGATATGGAGGATGTCATCGCCGAACTGCGAAAGCTCAATCCCCGTCCGGGGGCCTCTCTCGGCGAGACTATGGGCAGAAGCGTCAATCAGGTAACGCCCGATTTCATCATAGACAGTTCGGTGGATGGACGCATCTCCTTCTCACTCAACAGCGGAGACCTCCCTCGTCTGCACGTATCACCTGACTATGAGGAGATGCTGCGCGGCTATCAGATGAACTCGAAGTCGCTCTCCAGGTCGGAGAAGAGTGCGCTGCTGTTCTACAAGGAGAAGATAGAAAGCGCGAAAGGATACATCGATGCCATCGAGAAAAGGCAGAAGACAATGTCTGCCACCATGAAGGCCATCATCGACATACAGCATCGCTACTTCCTCGATGGTGACGAAGCAGACCTCGTTCCGATGACGGAGAAGGACGTGGCAGAGCGCATCGGAATGGATATATCCACCGTATCACGCGTCTGTAGGTCGAAATATGCGGAGACACCGTGGGGCATATTCCGCCTCAGGCATTTCTTCTCATCGGGCTATAGCGTGGATGGTGAAAACGAAATGTCAAACCGACGCATCAAGGCAGCGCTGCTCGAAATCATCAAGCACGAAGACAAGAAGCGCCCATTGAGCGATGACAGCATAGCCAAAGCCCTCAAAGAGCAAGGCTTCCCAATAGCCCGCCGCACCGTGGCAAAGTATCGCGACGCGCTGAAAATACCGGTAGCACGCCTCCGCCGCTGATCCAAAGGAAGAGAGAAGCAAGGGTCCGCCACTGTGTCGGGCGCGTTACCGCCCGATATTAAGAGAAAGAAGCAAGAAAGAAAGAACAAAGAAATGAGCGAAGTAACCATACTCCCCCAGCCTGAAGGCAAAGAATCAAGGAAGCCCGCACGCCGCTTCGAGCGAGCTTCCATAGTCACCTCGCGCCTTGTCAGCATCGTCTTCACCCCATTCTATCTGCCATTGGTGAGCACGGTGCTGCTCTTCATGTTCAGCTATCTCACCATCCTCCCGTGGCAATACAAGACCTTTGTCTTCGTGATGGTATATCTGTTCACCATCTTTATACCAACGATGCTCATACATCTATACCGCCGCTACCAGGGATGGTCTATGCTGAGGCTCATCAGTAGGGAAGGACGTATGGTGCCATACATCATCTCCATCACCAGTTACTTCATGTGTTTCTACCTGATGAGGATATTCCATTTCCCGCATTTCCTCTGCATCATAGTCCTCGCAGCGCTCTTCACCCAGATAATATGTGCCTTCACCAACATCTGGCTGAAGGTTTCCACGCATACGGCAGCCATAGGTGGCATAACTGGAGGCATACTGGCATACGCTGAAATCTTCGGTTTCGACCCCACAAAGTGGCTCTGTCTCTGCCTGATAGTAGGCGGATTGGTAGGTACCGGCAGAATGATTCTCCGCCAGCATTCACTCCATCAGGTGGTATATGGATTCCTGATAGGCGCGCTTGTCTCCTTCGCCGTAATCTATATAGTGAAATAAAAGGATAGACCCCCTCTTATCCCCCACAGTGTCGGGCGCATCCTTGCCATGTATTCCCAAGTGTCCGCCACTGTGTCGGGCGCGTTACCGCCCGATATTAGCGGAATGTGGAAATGGCGCAAGCCATTCTTCATCTTTTCATCCACTCCCCGTCACCAGCGGATAATAATAACAACAACAAATAAAAACACCCACAAAAATGCAACCAAAAGTAAGCATCATCATGGGCAGCACCAGCGACCTGCCTGTAATGGAGAAGGCTATGACCTTCCTCAATGACCACAAGATTCCATTTGAAGTAAACGCATTGTCTGCACACCGCACACCGGAAGCAGTGGAAAAGTTTGCACGTGGCGCTGAGTCTCGTGGCATTCGTGTCATCATTGCCGCTGCAGGAATGGCGGCTGCTCTCCCTGGTGTCATAGCTGCAAACACCACTCTGCCTGTCATCGGTGTGCCTATCAAGGGTATGCTCGACGGTCTTGATGCCATGATGTCCATCATCCAGATGCCTCCTGGCATTCCTGTAGCCACTGTAGGTGTCAATGCTTCCATGAATGCAGCTATCCTTGCCCTTGAAATCCTTGCCCTTTCAGACCCTGAAGTGGCTGCAAGAATGAAGGAATACAAGTCTCATCTCGACCAGAAAATCGAGAAGGCAAACAAGGATCTCTCACAGATCAAGTACGAATTCAAGACCAACTAAGAGAAGACCCCTTTCTTAAATGAAGAATGAAGAGCCACTGTGTCAGCCGCGTTACCGGCTGATGTCTGTCAGTTACCGCAAGGCGAAGAACGTAATTCGCATTCTTCACTCTTCATTCCTCATTCTTCATTAAACAAAACCAACCAATGCAAAGAAGACAAACATCCCCCACAAGGGTAGGAAACATCATCATAGGTGGCGGCGATACCATAAAGGTGCAGTCAATGACCACCACAAATACCAACGACACTGAGGCGTGCGTGAGCCAGGCAAAGCGCATCATCAATGCCGGAGGTGAGCTCGTTCGCCTTACCACACAGGGCAGACGTGAAGCGGAGAACATGAAGAATATCTCCGATGCACTCAAGGCTGAGGGCATTATGACACCGCTCGTGGCGGATGTCCACTTCAATGCCAACGTGGCAGACATTGCCGCTCTCTACTGTGAAAAGGTCAGAGTAAACCCAGGCAACTACGTCGATCCGGCGAGAGTGTTCAAGAAACTGGAATACACCGACGAGGAATACCAGCAGGAACTGCAGAAGATACGTGACCGGTTCGTGCCTTTCCTCAATATCTGCAAGGAGCATCACACCGCTGTTCGCATAGGTGTCAACCACGGTTCGCTGTCAGACCGCATCATGTCACGCTACGGAGATACCCCTGCCGGCATAGTGGAATCATGCCTTGAGTTCCTCCGCATCTGCCGTGAAGAGGACTTCCACGACGTGGTAATCAGCATCAAGGCGAGCAATACCGTGGTGATGGTGCAGTCAGTGCGCCTCCTTGTGGAAAGGATGGATGCGGAAGATATGCACTATCCGCTGCATCTCGGAGTGACGGAAGCCGGAGAAGGCGAGGACGGACGCATCAAGTCTGCCGTAGGCATCGGCGCTCTCCTGACGGAAGGCATAGGCGATACCATCCGCGTAAGCCTGTCCGAAGAGCCTGAATGCGAGATTCCTGTGGCCAGAAAGCTCGTCTCCTTCATCCCCGAATGCGCTGAAAAGCGTGAGAATGCCCGCATTGAAGGCGGCACGCTCTATCTCTCTTTCGCTGAGGAATGCCTCGAAGACCTTCAGCTCAAGGCTGCCATGACAGCCGGAGCACTGCTCATCGACGGCAAGGCAAAGGACCTCGTGATAGAAAACAACGGCGCTGTCGTGTCATCAAGTCTCCATGATTCCAGCCTCTCTGCCGACCAGAAGGACGATAAAGTCCATGCTTTGGCTGACGCAATACTGCAGGCTGCGAGAGTGAAGTTCACCAAGACGGAGTATATCTCATGCCCTGGATGCGGCAGAACGCTCTATGACCTTCGTGCCACAATAGCGAGGATAAAGGCTGCAGTGGCAGAAAAGGCGAAGAAAGACCCGAGATACAACACCCTGAAGATAGGCATAATGGGCTGCATTGTCAATGGTCCCGGCGAAATGGCCGACGCTGATTACGGCTATGTAGGAGCCGGACCGGGCAAGATTTCCCTATATCGCAACAAGGAATGCGTGGAGAAAGCCATCCACGAAGCCGACGCTGTGGAGCATCTCTTCGCCCTCATCGACTGCGAATTGCAGTGACCCGCCACTGTGTCGGGCGCATTACCGCCCGATAATCCCCGACATTCCAAAAAGAAAACCAATGAAAAAAGCAATCCTATCCGCCCTCTTACTGACTCTGGGCATAATGACCATCCACGCACAGGAGACAGAAGACCTCGACGTGAAATACACCAAGGGCCTCCTGAGCGAAGGCACCGAGGCACCGGACTTCGCCATCCGCGACCCGAAAACGGGCAAAGAGACCTTCCGACTCAGCGCCATGCGCCCCCAGAAGGTGGATGGCAAGGCGCTGCCGGGAGTGTGGACACTCATAGATTTCTGGGCTTCCTGGTGCTCCGACTGCCGCAGGGAGATGCCTGTGGTGAAGGAGATAAACGACAAATTCTTCAACAGGCTGCAGGTGGTAGGCGTCTCTTTCGACACCGAAACGGCGAAGATGCGTGCCTACTGCAAGGAAAACAGAGTCGATTGGCTCCAGTATTGCGAGGGAGTGAAATGGAAAGACACCAAGATTTCCAAGCAATACAACATCCAGTGGCTCCCAACCATGTACCTCATCGACCCGGAAGGCAAGGTGGCATTCACCACAGTGATGGCCGGGAAGATGCTGGAAAAGCTCAAGCAGCTCGACAGCGAGGGCAAACTCGTGGAATATGAGACCATGCCCCACTATCCCGGAGGCGTGAAAAACCTCGTCAGCCGCATCAACCAGATACTCAAATACCCGGCCCTTGCCGAGAAATGCAGGGCTGAAGCCGAAGTGATGGTGGTCTTTGATGTCAATGAAAACGGCGGAGTGGAGAACGTGGCGATAGACAAATACAATGAAATGGGCACCTTCAGCGGCAAGTATTACGAGGCTCTTTCCGAGCAGGACAAGGCTGTAGCCCACAATGATGTGCGCATACTCTTTGAGAAAGAGGCTCTCCGCACGGCACAGGCACTCGGCAGATGGGTGCCAGGCACACGACGCGGAAAGAACATCAAGGTGCAGTTTTATCTCCCATTGACCTTCCGTCTGTAGGAAGTTAATTTGGTTGTCGGTTGTTGGTTGTCGGTTGTCGGTAAGTATGCGCTTCTTATGGGTGCCAGCCAGCCACTGTGTTGCCCGCGTTACCGGGCAATCCAAACCAGCAACCGACAACCAACAACCGACAACCGACAACCGGCAACATGAAAAATAGAAATACGATATACCTCCTCCTGACAGCCGTAATCATAGCGATTGCGGCTGTCAGTATATGGCGCCTGCGTCCGGTGACGCAGGAAGAGCTGCGTGATGCCACGGTGGATGTCTATCGTGAGGACTGCTATCTCCTCATGTCGGGCAATGACACGCTTCTGGCTTTCAGCGGAATTGACGGCGACACGCTGCTCCTCGACGGCACTGCTGACGTGCGTAATGTCAAGCGTCAGACGGTGCATTGCAAGGGATTGCTCGTCAATAGCATTCCCGTCATCCCCTCATGCCGTGGCAGAATAATGGTGATGCCGAATGATACGCCGCGCCTTTGTCGGCTGAAAGCCAGGCAGTTGCAGAGCGTTGTCAAAAACGAGACCGCGTATATCGACCGCCTTCTCCATGAGATAGCCGACCAGGAGAGAGATGTGGCGTATTATCTCAAGACGCACAACGTCATAGACATGGGCTTCGATGTGGTGGCAAGGACGGACAAGAGGCTCTCACGCACGGCGGACTCGCTACGCCATCTCTCCGGCAAACTGAAGCATACCGCTGCCGATACGGCTCTCCAGATAGTCTTTTCGCCAAGATATTACGCCATTCTCACGTCGCGCGACTCGGGCAAGGTGAAGCGTTACTGCCACTTCGTGGAGCGTCGTGACGGCATGATAATGCTGAAATCATCCGACGGAATGCCGGACATCTATTCCACAAGGATAAGCAAATACTCTACAGAAGCCATACGCAAAGCCCTCGCTCTCTGTCCCAAAGCCACGGTAGTACTGCCGAAGAACGTGAGGATTGACTCGCTCGGCACGTACAGGGGCGGACTTGATTCCGTCCGTGCATCGCATGGTTACGGTACGCTGGCGATGCGTGACGGCGGCTATTACGAAGGCGAATGGCAGCATGGAAAGCGCAATGGCTGGGGACTTGCCCTCTCTCCGGGCAAGCGTCTGCGCATAGGAGAGTGGAAGGACGACCGCTTTCTCGGCGAGCGCATCATCTATACCGGCGAGCGCATCTACGGCATTGACATCTCACGCTTCCAGCATGAGAAGGGCAGAAAGCGATTCAAGATAGACTGGAGCAACCTCGCCATCACCAGTCTGGGAAGGCTGAGCAAGAAGAAAGTGATGGGCGAGACGAATTTCCCCATCTCCTTTATATATATAAAGAGCACGGAAGGCACCTCGATAAGAAACAGATACTTCAACGCTGACTACTGTGATGCCCGCCGGCATGGATATAAGGTGGGGGCGTACCATTTCTTCTCCACCCGCACCGGCGGTGCCGCCCAGGCGAGATATTTCCTGAAATACTCCCGTTACAGCAAGGGCGACTTCCCTCCTGTCCTCGACCTTGAGCCGACACGCAGCCAGATAATCAGGATGGGAGGCACGGCGAAGATGCTGAAAGAGGTGCGCCAGTGGCTCCATATCGTGGAGAAAGCCCGTGGCGTGCGCCCGATTCTCTATATCAGTCAGGCGTTCGTGAGGAAATATATGTCTGCCGCTCCCGACCTTATTCATGACTACAACATCTGGATAGCGCGTTACGGCGAGTACAAACCCGAGCTCAACCTCGTCTTCTGGCAGCTCTCTCCCGACGGCAGGGTGAGGGGAATACGCACGGAAGTCGATATCAATGTCTTCAATGGATTCCAGGAGGAGTGGGAGAGGTTTCTTAAATGAACGAAGTGAAGAGTGAAAGGTGAAGAGTGGAAGCCCTCCCCAACCCCTCCCTGGAGGGGCTTTCTTTGGTTACTGAAGGCTGGTCATATCAGCTGGTGATGTGGTTGGCAGCATGGAGAAAAATGGGACAGAATCACTGTTTCTTCGTTTCCGAAATGCAATAGTGGATATTTCGCAATGCTCAACACGATGTTGGGATGTGCCGTCAGAACAGGAGCATTGGCAAGGAATCCGATGGATGCATTGGAAACGTGTGATAAGTTCGGCAAGACACCAAGCGAGCGTGAGTCCTTGACTGTTGCCGAACTGAACCGATTGGCAAAGGTGGAGACAGGAAGTCCTATAACCAAGCAGACCTTCATGTTCTGTTGTTTCACAGGCTTACGTCACAGTGACATGGTAGCTCTGAAATGGGGAGACATCAAAACGACAGGTGCCGGGCGGATGCTTTACCTCCCATCCATGCAGAAAACCAAGTAACCAGCCATCGTACCGCCGAGCGAGAAAGCCTTGGAGTGGTTGCCCGAACACCCTGCCGACTGTAAGGCAGATACAAAAGTGTTCGCTAATGCCCCAACTCTCAGTAGTGCCAACCGGGCATTGAAGCACATGGCAAGGCGTGCAGACGTCCGCAAGACAATCTCTTTCCACGTAGCACGGCACACCTTCGCCACGATGACCCTCACTGCTGGCGGCGACCTCTACACCACGAGTCGCCTCTTGGGGCACACTAACCATCCACAGCACAGAAATCTATGCCGACGTGGTGATGGAGCGGCGCACTCAAGCCGTGAACCTCCTCAACGCCATCTTCTAATTTCCCAAAGAAGTGTTTGTTGTGCAAGTCGCCTCGAAATCTTGCATATTGGACACTTCTTTCCCTAAATTCGTTCCCAAAACGGCTCTTTATCTTAGAATTTATCTAAACGGGGGGAGGAAATGCATTCACATCGTTATTTTGTTTCATTTTCTTTCTTTTGTTTGGAAAAATAATTGTACTTTTGCGATTGGATAATTTGGTGGATTGTATCTAATACATAAAACCGATGCATCCATGCCTCCGTTCACGCCGAGCCTTTTGCGGGTTTTATGCCTGCAAACAAAGGAGGTTGGGTGGGTAAGAGGCATGACATAATTAAGGCGTTTACTTGACGCTCTGTTTGAGACAGCTTGGAATCTCGCAAATTCAAAGTCATTATAGTCTTGAACTTAGCAACGGTAGATGCCCCGGGTGTGATTCTATCATTCCTGTGTGGTTCTCTGTAAGCCATCATTGTACCCATTTGGGTGCAGTGTGTGGTTGTGTATATAAACCTCACGGGTAGGATTATCATATCGGCGTGGGCTCTGACGTTGTCTGTTCGACTATAATAGGCAATGCGAGAGCCTCAAGCTGTGGAATGGACAACAGGTAGGTTCTCCACGCTTTTTTGTGCCTGAATAATAACCTAATCAGAATGTTTACCCTACATTGTTCAGGAGAAAGCAATGTGCCAAAATAAGTCTATTATGGCTACAGGATTTTTGTATCTAAACACCCGCGACGAACTGATTCGCCTTGACTGTTCCAAGATTGTTTATATGGAGGGTGACGGAAACTACACCAATATTGTACTTGTCAACAAACAGAAGGTATCGGTTTGCATGAATCTCACTCACATGCAGCAGTTCATTTCCGAGAGCTTGCGTGAGCGTGCCTCCATCTTTGCACGCATCGGCAAGCGTTTTATCGTCAATCTCAACTTTATATACAAAGTGCAGCCCTTGCTGCAAAGCCTCGTTGTGACGGATGGAGTTCACTTCACCTTTCAATTAGGTATCTCGAAGGAAGCCCTGAGGCAATTGAAGGACATCCTTGTAGGACGTGTACCCAACAAGACATCTGTAAACGTGGAATAATATCATGGCTATGGAGATTATTATAGGAAGAGAAGAAGGAGCACGCCGTCTGCATTGTATTGCAGGAGGACGGGAGTTCAACATTGGACAAGCAGGTTCGGTACCGTTGTCCGTCAGTCGCCGCCATTGCAAGATTACGATCAATGGGAGCAGTATCAATATCGAGAACATCAAGGCACAGAATGTGACCTTTGTTGATGGTAACCAGATATTCAGCAAGGGAATCACGACTGTGAGCAGAGTGCAGTTAGGCGAAGAGAAATTCCTTGTGCCGTTGCAACAGATACTGCAATTGGTGGGTGTCTCTTCTGCTAATGTCGGTAATGCGGGTAATGCCCCAAAAGAAGCCCCGACATTCTCACTAAAACCCATGAAGACGGTATGGGAAGAATACGACAACCGCAGAATGGAGATACAGAACAATGCGTCAAAGTCTGCCAACAAGCAACGCTTGCAAGGCATACTCTCCATGCTTGGTGTGTGCATCGGCCTTATTCCCGGGATGGATTCAACATTGCGAATCATTATCGTTGTCGCAGCCTTGTCCATCGCCATTTATTTCTTTGTAAAGGGAAGTGTCGGGGCAACCGTCCAACAACAATTGCACGACCTCGACGAAGAGTATGCCAAGAAATACAAGTGTCCCAATCCTGCTTGTGGAAGACCATTCGGGGCGATACCCTACAGGAACATCGAGTACAACAAACAGTGCTTGGCGTGTGGCTGCAAGTACACTCATTGACATTTCGTGTAACAATCGGGGTGTTTCGTACAGGATGTCGATTTTCTCATGGCACAGAGATGAATGCACCTTAATTTTGCAGCATCAAACAATTATTTACGAACTTTAAAAGCTATCGGTATGAACAACGAAGAAACAATCGTCATGAAGCCGCAGAACAACAATAAGGCTGAAAAGACACAGAATGTAGAAATTGCTGAAAAGGAGTCGAACAAGGGAAAGAAAGTTGCCGCTACTGCTGCCGCAGCTGTGATGGGTGGAGTCGTGGGCAGTGGCGCAACATACGCCGCAACGACCATGCTCCACGACAAGGAAGCCGAGGAGCAGAAACAGGAAGATGAAGCACAGACTACGGAAGAACCTGTTGTCGCTGCAGCGGAAGAACCCAAGAAGGAGCAGCAAACAGAAGCCCCCAAAGAGGAAGAAGTAGCAGTCAAGGTGGATGCAGCAGAAAGTGCCGAGCCTGACTACACGGGTGCCCATCATGCCGACCCGGTGACTCCTAATCCAGAAGTGCATGCCGCCGTTGACGAGACAAGCAATAGCGACACCAACGAGGTGCAAGTGTTAGGAGTATATGAGGCACAAGGCGAGAATGGTCAGACCATGCAAGCTGCCGTACTGACCAACGGAGAGGACGTGGCCGCTGTCATTGACGTCGATGGAGATGGTGTGGCAGATGTCCTTGCTGTTGACGAGAACCACAATCAGCAGATTGACGAAGGCGAAGTGTACGACCTCTCAAATGAGCATGTACAGATGACCGACTATCAACAGGCTTATCTTGCCCAACAACAGGAACAGATGCAACAGGAACATGACACGTTTGCCTACAATGCCAGCGACGACCAGCAAGACTATAATAATGATGTTGATCCGACATTTGCGTAAAGTATCAAGGACTACACTCTTGGCTTTTGCCCTTGTGCTCACGCCATTGGTCTGCCAAGCGAAGATATACCTTTTGTCTGTCGGCATCTCTGACTACCCCGGCACGAAGAACGACCTCCGTTTGCCGCACAACGATGCCGCCACGATGCAATGGCTCTACAAGCAGAACAGTCAGGCAAAAGTCTGTCTCTTGATGAACGACAAGGCGAAGGTGGCGACCGTCAAGAAAGCACTTCAGAATATGGCTGCATTGGCAACAGAAGATGACATCGTTGTGATGTTCTTCAGTGGTCATGGTGTAAAGGGAGGCTTCGTCTGTTATGACGGCTTCCTCTATTACAACGACATCTACTCAGCAATGGGTGTTTGCAAGAGCAGAAACAAGATGATATTCGCTGATGCATGTTTCTCTGGTGCTATGCGACAGGAGAACTCATCTTCCCCAAATGGCAACAACCATAAGAACAGTAACGTGATGCTCTTCCTCTCTTGCCGCAGTAACGAGAAGTCGATAGAGACCCCGAAGATGACCAACGGCTTCTTCACATACGCCTTGCAACATGGACTGCGTGGCGGTGCCGACAAGAACAAAGACCGCATCATCACGGCGAAAGAGCTCTTCGACTATGTGAGTGCAAAGGTGAAAAAGGAATCCGGCAACCGCCAGCATCCCGTGATGTGGGGCAAGTTCTCCGACAATATGCCAGTAATGAAGTGGTGAAACAAATATAATAGGTACAACAATGGGTGAGATAAAGATAAAATGCCCGACCTGCGGCAAGATACTCCGCTTGCAGGATGCCCCGAACATCAATGCGGCATCCTTCACTTGTCCCGTGTGTAAGGAAAAACACGTCGTGGGTAAGTGTCAGCGATATATGGAACAACCAAAGCCAACGGCATCTTCGGGCGATGCGACTCGATATGGCGGCGTATTTGCCCAACAACAGGGAGGCGATGAAACAAGGATTGGTTCACAACCGCAACATGGCAGTGGAGATGAAACAAGAATAGGCTCCGCTTCAAGCCCTGCGGTCGGTGTTCTTGTGGACAACTTGGGCAGGACGTATCAATTGCGTTCGGGCATCAACACCATAGGGCGCAAGGCTGCCTCATCCCCGGCTTCCGTGCAGATAGCAACAGACGACCGCACCATGAGCCGCAGTCATGCCGTGATAGATGTGAGCCATGCTGGAGGGAAGACTATCCACATCTTGAGAAATGGAGCAAACAAGAATCCGTCTTTTCTGAACGGCTCACTCATCGGACAGCAAGACCAACTCATCCTGAACAACGGCGACCGCATCAAGATGGGCAACACAGAAATGACATTCAAAATATAACGGCGTATGAAATTCAAGATTAAAGCATACAACCTGCAGGAACTCGGGCAAAGGCAGAACCAGGAAGATTTCCTTTTCCCTGCATTGGGTAAGTCAACGCCCGATGACCGTCTGTTTGTCCTCTGCGACGGAATGGGCGGACACGAGAAAGGGGAAGTTGCATCGGCTACGGTCTGCGAGACCATCAGCACCACCATCCTTTCCGCATGGAATCCCAACGAGGCACTGAGTGACGAACGTTTCCAGCAAGCACTCAGTGTAGCCTATGACGCATTAGATGCGAAAGACAACGGTGAGGAGCGTAAGATGGGAACAACCCTCACCTTCCTCTGTCTTCATACCAATGGTGCAACGGTGGCGCATATCGGCGACAGCCGTGTCTATCAGTTGCGTCCGGCATCCAAGAAGTCGCAAGCTCGCATCGTTTTCCGCACGCAGGACCATTCGTTGGTCAACGACCTCGTGAAGATTGGCGAGATAACGGAGGAAGAAGCGAAGCACCATCCGCAGAAGAACGTCATCACCCGAGCCATGCAGCCCCGTCAGGAACACAGGGCGAAGGCGGACATTGCCCACCTCACCGACATTCAGCCGGGCGACTATTTCTATATGTGTTCTGATGGTATGCTAGAAGAAACTTCTGACGAGAACATCCTCAATATCATTACCAAGCTGGACGTAACCGATGAAGATAAGTTGGAAATGCTCCGCAAAGTGACGGAGGAGAACAAGGACAACCATACGGCGCATCTTGTACATATAGATAAGGTGGGAAGAGCGTCGGCAAACATTGCGCCTGGCACCAATCCATCATCGGAGATAAACGAAGCTTGGGTTACACCAGACTTTGCCAAATCAAAGAAGAAACGCAAGCTATGGTCGTGGTTATTGGGTATATTGGTAGTAGCTGTTGCTGCCATCGCTTCATTCTTTCTTTTTGGTGGAAAAAGAGAAACGAAAGAAGCCGCAGAGCCAGACAGTATCGTCAAGGCAAATTCGGGCAAGGCTCTTCCAACAGAGCATAAGCAAAATGCTACGAAAAAGGATACGCCGATGCATCATGCAGTGAAGCCCTCTGTCGCAAAGCCAACCATAAAAGAGAAGGGTAAAAAAACAAAAGCTGTAAATGAGTTTGTAACAAAGAAGAATAAACAGCAAAAGATAGAACGACCTATAAAGTCTAACGAAAATAAAGAATAAGTCATGCAACAACAATTGACAATAGGCACACTCCTTCATTGTGCATACAAAATTGAACGCATTTTGGGACAAGGTAGCTTTGGTATAACTTACCTTGGTACT
>OCLD01000142.1_pt1 | contig 18418 bp, 12 predicted proteins | sample 1495911 | NCBI WGS metagenome assembly OCLD01 (sample SAMN03418271, study PRJEB22391) | human gut metagenome | biome: human-gut; feature: organic feature; material: feces | host: Homo sapiens | place: Tanzania | collected 2013-01
TGTGGAAAATCCTGTCTTATGCATACGATAGCGGATGAACTTGTCTCCTCTGGTACTCCTCGTGACAGTATTGTTTTCATTGACTTGAAGAAAAGAGGCTATAAGTCGATCAAGACTCCAAGTCAGTTGGAGGGTGTCATTGATTCCGAATGCAAAGCCCAAGGTGTAAAGTATCTCTTTATAGATGAGATTCAGAATGTAGAAGGTTTTGAGACTGTAATTGAGGCATATAGGGAAGAAGAGGAGTATTCAATCTTCATTACAGGTTCAAATTCGTATTTGCTCAGTGGTGAACTTACGACGCAGCTTACGGGACGTTATATTGCTTTTGAAATGTTTACTCTGACATTCGATGAATATCTGGGCATGAAACGTTTCTATGGGCAAGATGTCAATTCAAACCTCGTAAAGGAACTTGATTCCTATGTCCTGGAAGGTGGTTTTCCCAAATCTTTGGAATATCCTTCGCTCAAGGACAAGCGTCGTTATGTTGAAAGTGTTGTCAAGGAAATCTTTGAAAAGGACATAAAGAAGAGAGTTCAGGTGCGGAACAAGGACACCTTTGACAAAATGCAAATCTTTTTAATCAACAACTTTGGTTCTACTTTTAGCATTTCAAGTATGCTCCGTGAATTGGTAAAACAAGGAATCAATGTGAAAAGGGAAACGCTCAAGAGGTATATAGATATTCTTTTGGATGCAAAGATTCTGTATGAATGTAGACGCTTTGATTTGAAATCAAAGAAATCCCTTCAGGGGGAAGAGAAATTCTATCTTGCCGATTTGTCTTTCTATTTTGCATTGAATGTTGACAACAGAATAAACTATGGACCCGTACTTGAGAACATCGTCTATCAATATATGCGTTCTAAGGATTATGAAGTCAGTGTTGGCCGTATTGGAAATCTTGAATGCGATTTCCTGATAAGAAGTCCTGAAATGGAATATTCGTATGTCCAAGTTGCAATGACAATCATGGGCGATGAGAAAACCGAGGACAGGGAGTATCGTTCATTGGAAGCTATAAGGGACAACTATCCAAAGTATGTTCTGACTCGTGATGATTTGATACAACACAGAAACGGAATAAAACACTTCAACATTCCGGAATTCATTGCAGAGGGAAGACTTTTCAGTTGATTGGTTTTTGTTGAGCAGCGCTTGGCCTACAACACTTGTTTCATTGGAAACTGGTGTCACGAGAAACGGGCTTGGAGTTCTTCATCTCCTGCAGGAATGCTTCCGCAGCTTTGCTGAATGTTGCGTATCGCTTCCATACAAGGGCATGGCGAATCTCCAAAGTAGGGAAGAGGGGTAGAAAGCATAGTCCAGGACTCAACTGCTTTGGAAGGTGGTCGTCTGTCGTCAAAAGATAACCCAGGCCGCTTTGTACAAAGGTCTCCGGATCTCCATTCAGGACATTGTAGGTTGCAGCAACGTTCAACTCTTCGATCTTTGTCTGCGCCCAGTGTGAGATTTCCTGTTGCAGCCCTATTCGATGGTGCATGATAAGAGGGATGTCCCCTAAATCCTTTCTTTCTACAGTATCCTTCTTCGCAAGTTTGCAGCTGGCCGGCAGAAGAAGCCCCCAGTTGGTGCTGTCATCCAAAGAGAAGTATTCGTACTTTGTGGTGTCTATGGGTTCCAACAAGACAGCGAAATCCAAACTGCCGTGCTCCAATCTCTCCAGAACACTTGTTGCCTCGTTTATGTAGAAGTCGAAACGGATTTCAGGATAGTTGCTGCGAACCTGTGCCGCAGTATTCAACACCTGTGCGGTAGGGAAGCCTCCAATGGCGACTTCTCCACTGATTTGGGACGAGTCGTTGGTCAGTTCCCGTTCTGTTTTCTCCACGAGTGAAATGATTTCAATTGCTCTGTTTCTCAGTAGGACTCCGTCCTCCGTAAGGGTTGTCTTCCTCTTTCCTCTGACTAATAGTTGTTTGCCTACCTCCTGTTCGAGTTCCATCAGTTGCTTTGACAACGATGGTTGGGAGATATGAAGGCTTTCTGAGGCTTTTGTTATGTTTTCTTCTCTTGCAACTGCAAGGAAATAACGTAGCAATCGTATTTCCTTTTCAGCTTCCTGTGGTGTTTGGCTTTGTTCCAGATTGTATTTTAATAATCATTCTTGTCAACTATGATAATCCATTCTTTATAAGTATTTGCTATTGTTTCGTCATATCGATATATTGTCTCAGGTTTTGAAGTGCGAAAAACAAGGAAGTGTGGGAATATGGAAGGGAAAAGGCAGCTTGATATACTACACGGTACAATATGGAACAAGATTCCACGATTCGCTCTTCCTGTGGCTGCAACAGCCATTCTGGAACAGCTGTTCAATGCATCCGGTGTCGCTGTAGTTGGCAATTTCACAGGAGCGGACCGTACGATAGCGGTTGCGGCGGTTGGCGCCAACAGTCCGCTGATAGGCCTGATTGTAAATCTGTTCATTGGCATTTCATTGGGAACCAATGTGGTCATAGCCAACGCAATCGGTCATGGAGACAAAGATGTCGTTGCCAAGGCGGTCCATACGTCCGTGCTGTTTTCTCTGTTGGGAGGTGTTTTCGTAGCAGGTATTGGCGAGCTTGTCGTAGAGCCTTTGCTTTCCGTGTTGAATGTGCCTGAAGAAGTGTTTCCGCTTGCTCTGCTGTACCTGAGGATATACCTTGCAGGGATGCCTGTCATTCTGCTGTACAACTTTGAAGCTGCAATCTTCCGTAGTGTGGGGGAGACCAAGATTCCACTGATTGCGCTTACGACATCTGGTGTCTTGAATGTGTTTCTTAATCTGTTCTTCGTGGTCGTCCTTCACATGTCCGTAAACGGGGTTGCTATTGCCACTGTCGTTTCCAATGCCGTGAGTTCCGTTTTGCTTTACCGCAGGTTGAGACGCTCTACGTTGGACATCCACTTGGAGCCCCGTCAATTACGGATTGATATGAAGGTCCTAGGCCGAGTTCTTCGTATTGGACTTTCCGCTGGAGTCCAGAGTGCAGTGTTTGCACTCTCGAACATAATAATACAATCAGCCATCAACAGTCTTGGAACAGTAGTCATGGCGGCTTCCAGCGCTGCATTCAACATTGAAGTTATAACCTACGATATCCTCAACTCGTTCTCGCAGGCATGTACCACGTTTGTGGGGCAGAACTTTGGGGCGGGGGAACTTCGCCGTTGCAAGAGGACTATGGCTCTTTGCTTAATAGAAGGGGTGATCGTCTTGGCCATTGCAATATCAACGATTCTTTTCTTTGGCAAATCATTGTTGGCTGTCTTCAATAGCGACCCTGATGTCATTGAAACCGGATACATCAGGCTTATGACGGTTATGCTGTCGCATTCGTTCAGTCTGTTCTATGACGTTATGAGCGGTTATATGAGAGGTTTTGGCATCTCATTCGTCCCAGCGCTCTTGACGATGGTTGGCGTTTGCGGTATCAGGATTGGGTGGATTCGTTTCGTGTTTCCGCAAAGCCGGAACTTCCAGACGATCATGAATGTGTATCCTGTGAGCCTTTCCATAACAATGCTACTGATTTTCATTGCACTGCTTTGCTATCGTCCATCGAAACGCTTTGCTTCTGTGCAAAGTCCAAAAGAGTAGAGCTGAAAGGGTTTGGGTTTTTACTCCCACTCGATCGTTGCGGGTGGTTTGGACGTTATGTCGTAGACTATGCGGTTCACGTGGGGCACTTCGTTTACGATGCGGTGGGAGACTTTCTCCAATACATCGTATGGGATGCGTGAGAAGGTTGCCGTCATGAAGTCGCTTGTGTCCACGCAACGTAGGGCAATGGTGTAGTCGTAGGTTCTTCCATCTCCCATGACCCCAACGCTTCTTATGTTGGTGAGAACCGCAAAGTATTGGCTCTTTGGAACAGCGCATACCCCAGAGTTGCAAGCATCTTCAAGTTCGCTTCTGAATATCCAATCGGCTTCGCGCAGGATGGAAAGCTTCTCTTCTGTGATGTCGCCAATGACCCTTATTGCGAGTCCAGGTCCTGGGAATGGCTGTCTGTCCACAAGCGAAGAGGGAAGTCCAAGTTCTCGTCCAAGAGTCCTCACTTCGTCTTTGAACAATAGGCGCAGCGGCTCGACTATACCTTTGAAGCCTATGTCCTCAGGCAGTCCTCCTACGTTGTGGTGACTCTTGATGACGCTTGCATTTCCAAGGCCTGATTCAATGACATCGGGGTAGATTGTGCCTTGTACAAGATATTCCAAGCTATCGTTTTCGCCTGCCAGTCTACGAGCTTCCTCCTCGAAGACCCTTATGAACTCCTCTCCAATGATCTTGCGCTTTCGTTCCGGTTCAGTGACACCGGCGAGCCTGCCAAGGAAACGCCTACGGGCATCCACACGCACGAAATTGATTGGGTACTTGGAGAAGACTTCCTCCACTTGGTTTGCCTCGTCCTTGCGAAGAAGACCATGGTCCACGAAGACGCAGGTGAGGTTCCTTCCAATGGCTTTTGACATGAGCGCTGCAGCAACGGAGCTGTCCACTCCACCGGAAAGGGCCAGAAGCGCCTTGGACTGGCCTATCTTCTCCCTCAGTTCACAGACCGATGTTTCCAGAAAGTCCGTCATCTTCCAATTTTGACGGGCTCTTGCAACATCCAGAACGAAGGCTTTGAGAATATCAAATCCATGCTGTGTATGGTTCACTTCTGGGTGAAACTGTACGGCATAGAAACCACGAGAAGGATCTTCGAATGCGGCATAAGGGCATGCTTGGGTGGTTGCCGTTGCATGGAAACCTTGTGGCAGCTTCTTCACGCTGTCTCCGTGGCTCATCCAAACTATGCCTTCTTGTGGGATTTCTTTGAAAAGAATGGAGTCTTTGTCAAACTTCGTCTCTGTTCTTCCGTATTCGCGGGATGCCACTGATGATGCTGGAACGACCTCCCCTCCAAGGGTCTGGGCCATGAGTTGGGAGCCATAACAAATGCCTAAAATTGGGATGTTTAGCGAAAAAACAAGGGCATCGGGCTTTGGAGCACCATTTTCGTATACGCTTGAGGGGCCGCCTGTGAAGATGATCGCCTTTGGGTTGTAGTCTTTTATTTCGTTCAAAGACCAGCTGTATGGATGCACTTCGCAGTAGACGTTCATTTCCCTTACGCGGCGAGCGATGAGCTGGTTGTACTGTCCTCCAAAGTCAAGGACGAGGATCTTGTCGTATGCCTTTGTCTTGTTCTCAATGTTGGAGTTCGCAATGCTCGATTCTTCCATGTCAGGCCTCCTTTCTGAAGCGTATTCCGCCTTCGACGGAGTCGATTATGGCAAGCGATTTGAGGTTCACCCCTGCGGCCCTAAGCTTGTCGCCGCCTCCTTGGAAGCCTTTTTCTATTGCAATTCCAATGCCCTCAAGGTGGGCTCCTGTTTTCTCCACTATGTGGATAAGCCCCTTGAGCGCTTCTCCATTTGCGAGGAAGTCATCGATTATGAGCACGTTGTCAGTGGGTTTTATCATGTCCGACTCCACCATGAGTGTGACAGTCTTGTTGTAGGTGTACGAGTGGATTTCACTGCATATCAGACCGCCTTCTATGTTGTCGCTCTTGGCCTTCTTTGCAAAGAGCATGGGAATCCCATAGATGTACGAACACACGGCGGCAAGCGCTATTCCGCTGGCTTCGGCTGTCAGTATGAGCGTTACTTTGCCAATGTCGAAGTGTTTCTTGAATTCCTGAGCGATCTTGGACATGAATGCGGTGTCTACTCTGTGGTTCAGAAAAGAGCCCACCTTGATGATGTTCCCAGGAAGGACTTTGCCTTCCTCCAATATTCGTGCTTCTAATTCGTCCATACAAAACTATGGTGCAAAAACGCTGTGAGTGTCAATTGGTGGTTTAGTAAACGGGAGTGGAATACGACGTTTTTGTTGCGTTTCTCTGCTCTTTTTGTCTTTTCCTGTTGCTGCTGTTGCTTGTCGCTGCAGTTTTGTTGGGCGCACTGGGCGGTCTGGGCTTACTGGGCAGTCTGGGCGGACTAGGGCGGACCGTTTTGGTTTTTGAAGAAAGTTCTCTGAAAACGTGAATGGAAGCGCATGGTTTTTTGGATAAGTATATTAGGAGGCTGAACTATGGCTGAAGTTACAAAAAATGTCAGGGAGTTTCTACCCAGAAAAGATGCATACAAAGATTCAAAAACATCGAAAAGGGGAGGGATAGAGAAGAATGGTCGTTTTTTCCACATGGTGCAGAGGTGCTGCAACAGAGAGGACCTGTATGATATGCAACCTGCAAGGTATAGACATGATTTGCTTTGCCGCTTGTGTGTAAAACATGGTGTTGGGATAATGTTTTCCGTTGTAATGCCAAACCATACACATGACTTGCTTTATGCAGAGAGCGTGGAACGGATATCTGAAGTGATGCGTGAACTGAATACTCAGGTCTCGCGCTTCATTCGCAAAAACAGTCCCCATAGATTCAAAAAGCGGGACGTTCGAGTGTTTGACGAAAGACCCATCTATATAGCGATAAAGAACATTCGGCATCTTGGAGTTGTGGGAAAATACATATATGAAAACGCTGCTCCTTATGAACGACTGAACAAGTTCGTGCCTTTCAGTTGTTTCTTTGGAATGCGAAATGGATATGTTCCAACTCCACCTTATCAAAAAGACCTTTATGAATTTGTCTATGGAATGGATGTGCAATGCTTGGTGGATTTTTTCGAGAAGAGTTCGACAAAAGAAGTCGAAAGGCTTATGGAACAGCGTTTTTCTTCTTGGAAAAAGGAGGATTCCGATGCCTTCTTCAAGGTTGATCCCTCCTCTCCGTGGTTTGATGATGAAATCGGTGCGCCCTAGTCCGCCCAGTAAGCCCAGACCGCCCAGTGCGCCCACCACCCACCTAACAAAGCCACACATACAAAAAGGCCTATGCCTCTGCATATAACCTGCATTGAGCACCGGCCTCGAATCTGCAAAGCTGCAATGTTGCGCTGCAGCCTCGCGCTGCTGTAAAAACGTTTTACTTTATCACAAAGCTCACAAGCTTGTTTGGAACGACGATCTCCTTGAGTATCGTAGCTCCGTCAAGGTATCGCTTGACGTTCTCGTTGTCCTTTGCCAAAGCAACCATTTCATCTTTTGGAGTGTCCTTGGCAATGGTGAGCTTTGCACGCACCTTGCCGTTGATCTGAACGACTATGGAGACTTCTGCGTCAACGACCATTGCCGGGTCGTATACCGGCCACTTTTCGTTTGCAATGGAAGGTTTGTGTCCAGCCTTCTCCCACAGTTCCTCTGCAAGGTGTGGAGTGTAAGGGCTTAGCATGAGAACGAACGGCTCCCATGCTTCGCGTGGAAGCTTCTCCAGTTTGGAAAGGTCGCTTATATAGATCATCATCTGGCTTATGGCGGTGTTGAAGTTCAAGGAGGCCGTGTCGTCCGTGACCTTCTTTATCGTCTTGTGAAGACTCTTAATCAGATCCGCCGGAGCCTTTTCTTCCACAATCTCCCTTTCGTCTGCAAGGCGCCATATCTTGTCTATGAAGCGCCATACACCGGCGATTCCAGATGTTGACCAAGGCTTTGAGACCTGAAGCGGTCCCATGAACATTTCGTACATCCTCATGGTGTCTGCACCGTATTCGGCTTCTACGTCGTCAGGGTTTATGACGTTCTTGAGACTCTTGGACATCTTGGCAATGACGCGCTCAAGGACCTCTCCTGTGTTCTTGTCCACGAACACTCCGGGTTCCTTTTCGATGACCTGATCCGCCTGCACCAACGTTTTGTTTGGTCTCTGGTATGCAAATGAGGTTATCATTCCTTGGTTCACAAGTCTTGCAAAAGGCTCTGGTGTGGAGACAAGTCCAAGGTCGAACAGCACTTTGTGCCAGAATCTTGCGTAGAGCAGGTGCAGTACGGCGTGCTCCGTTCCTCCAACATAGAGGTTCACGGGCATCCAGTACTTTTCCTTCTCTGGATCGACGAACCTTTCGTTGTTCTTTGGGTCTATGTAGCGCAGGTAGTACCAGCAGGAGCCGCCCCACTGCGGCATGGTGTTCGTCTCGCGCTTTGCAGGGGCTCCGCACTTTGGACACTTGCAGTTCACCCAGTCGGTGATATTGGCAAGAGGGCTTTCGCCTGTGCCTGATGGCAGGTAGCTGTCTACCTCTGGAAGCTTCAAAGGAAGCTCGTTCTCCGGAACGAGGACGGTTCCGCAGTGAGGGCAGTGGACGAGTGGGATTGGCTCTCCCCAGTAGCGCTGTCTGCTGAACACCCAGTCCCTGAGCTTGAAGTTTATCGTCTTGTGTCCAATGCCCTTTTCCTCAAGGTAGGAAAGCATCTTCTCAATGGCATCGGCCTTGTTGAGTCCGTCCAAGAAGCCACTGTTGACGTGGATGCCGTCCTGTGTCCAGGCTTGGGTCTGCACGTCCACATCGCTCTTGAGGACCTCGATTATAGGGAGTCCAAACTTCTTGGCGAACTCCCAGTCGCGGGTGTCGTGTGCCGGGACTGCCATGATTGCGCCCGTGCCGTATGAAATGAGTACGTAGTCCGCTATCCAGATTGGAATCTCCTTGCCGTTGACCGGATTGATTGCGTAGCTTCCTGAGAACACGCCGGTCTTCTCCTTTGCAAGGTCCGTTCTGTCGAGGTCGCTTTTCTTGGCTGCGTCTGCGATATACTGCTTGACCTGGGCTTCCTGTTCCTTTGTGGTGAGCTTTGCAACAAGTGGATGCTCTGGGGAGACGACCATGTAGGTTGCGCCAAAGAGGGTGTCGCATCTTGTCGTGAATACTTCAAGCTTGCCAGCTGGGTCGTCTTCAAGTCCTTTTACCTGGAAGAGCACTGAGGCTCCTTCGCTCTTTCCAATCCAGTTGCGCTGCATCATCTTGACGGATTCCGGCCAATCCACAAGGTCAAGGTCGTCCAACAGCCTTTGCGCGTATGCCGTTATCTTGAGCATCCACTGTCGTATGTTCTTCTTCTCGACCTGGGCTCCGCAGCGTTCGCAGTGGCCTTCCTTGACCTCTTCGTTTGCAAGGCCTGTCTTGCAGTTTGGGCACCAGTTGATTGGAGCCTGTGTCTCGTATGCAAGACCCTTCTCGTAGAGCTTTTCGAATATCCACTGGGTCCAGTGGTAGTAGTCGGGGTCGCATGTGGAGATCTCCCTGTCCCAGTCGTAGCAGAATCCAAGGCTCTTGATCTGGCGCCTGAACGTATCTATGTTCTTCTCCGTGGTGATTGCAGGGTGGGTCCCCGTCTGGATTGCGTAGTTCTCTGCAGGAAGTCCAAACGAGTCGAATCCCATTGGATGCAGCACGTTGTAGCCGTTCATCCTAAGGTAGCGGCAGTATATGTCTGTGGCTGTGTAGCCTTCTGGGTGTCCTACATGAAGTCCTGCTCCCGATGGATATGGGAACATGTCAAGGACGTAGGCCCTCTTCTCCTTTGGGTAGGAGGGGTCTTCCGTAACGGCGAACGTCTTGTTGTCCGCCCAGTACTTCTGCCACTTGGGCTCTGTTTTGTCAAACGGATATCTGCTCATGGCTCAATGATAATTTGTTTCACTTTCTGTAACAAGTGGTTTACAATGTTGTTGAATGATGGTGGAATAGGGGAGGGAAAGAGGTAGATGAAGTGAAGAAGTGGCTTGTTCTGGCTATATACGCCGCAGATGTGTTCTTTTGCCTTAGGGCTGTGAAGAACAAGGATTCACATGAGTACGCCCTTACGAAGCCGTTTCTCATGCCTCTTCTGTGCGGAGTCTACTTCTCGTTCCTTCCTAATGTCATACGGTTTGCACCATACCAAAGGTTCGTCGCCATTGCCCTTATGTTCCACACCTTGGGCGACATACTGCTTCTTTTTCCAAGAAACAAAACCAAGGCGTTCTTCTATGCTGGTATGCTTTCGTTCCTCGTTGGACACTTCCTTTACATAGCATGGTTCCGAAACGCACCTGTTGGACACTCCGTGAAGGTTGCACTCTTGACGTTCGTGATAGTCGCAGTGTGCGAATACTGCCTCTACAGACAACTTATGCTGGGGCCAAGACGCTATGCTCCAAAACTCCTCCCTTATTCATTGGGGCTTGCAATCCTTGCCGTATCCGTAGCCAGCACATTTGGCAACGGCTCTCACCCGGCTGCAACCATCATAGCTCTGATTGGCGTTGGACTCTTCTGCTTTTCAGACTACTGCATTGAAAGGAGACTTGTCAGAATGCCCCTCTTTGGCCAAATGACCGTCATGTCCACATACATCGCAGGACAAAGCCTCATCATACTTGGAATGCTGCTTCTTCAACTGTAGGGTCTTTTCCCCTGCACCCATCATTGGCCTTCGTCCTTAGACCGATATCTCTGAAACCCCATTCCCTTTAAATCCAAATCAATCTTTGATATAATTCCCCTCATGGCAGACAGAATGACAGATAGAAAATCCTCAAAGCCCATATACGACGAAGCGGCTATAAAGACCATGTCTCCTCTTGAGCACATAAGGCTCAGACCCGGTATGTACATTGGAAGGCTTGGCAACGGAACCCATGTGGATGACGGCATATACGTCCTCATGAAGGAAGTCATAGACAACAGCATAGATGAGTTCATAATGGGAGCCGGCAACAGGATTGTCATAAAGCTGGAGAACAACACAGTGAGCGTGCGCGACCAAGGAAGGGGAATCCCTCTTGGAAAGGTCATAGACTGCGTATCGGAGATAAACACAGGAGCCAAGTACAACGACGACGTCTTCCAGTTCAGCGTAGGGCTCAACGGTGTTGGCACCAAGGCAGTCAACGCACTGAGTTCGTGGTTCCATGTAAAGTCGTTCAGGGACGGCCGCTACTTCGAGGCCTTCTTCAAGCAGGGAATCCTTACAGAGAAGCACGAAGGAAAGACCGACGAGCCAAACGGAACCCTCACGGAGTTCACTCCGGACCCTGAGGTCTTTGGACAGTACCAGTTCAACGACGACTTCATAGTAAAGAGGCTCAACAACTACTGCTACCTCAACACAGGCCTTACCCTTGAGTACAACAAGAAGGTGTTCAGAAGCCAGCACGGACTTCTTGACCTCTTGGACAAGGAAGTAGAGGACAACGGAATCTACCAGACCATCCACTACAGAAGCAAGACGCTTGAATTCGCATTTACGCATACACGCGAGTACAGCGGCGAAACCTATTTCTCATACGTCAACGGACAGTACACGAGCGATGGTGGAACGCATCAGGCGGCCTTCAAGGAAGGCATCCTTGCAGGAGTGAAGGAGTTCTTCAAAAAACCGCAGTGGGCGCCGCAGGATGTGCGTGAAGGCATCGTGGGGGCCATAGCCATAAAGGTCCAGACCCCTGTCTTCGAAAGCCAGACGAAGAACAAGCTTGGCAACACGGAAGTGAGGATGCCAATCATAAACGAGGTCAAGGAAGCAGTTGTGGACTTCCTTCACAAGAATCCAGAGGCGGCTCAGCTACTCAACCAAAAGATCCTCACCAACGAGAACATCCGCAAGAAGCTTACAGAGGTCAAGAAGATAGCCAAGGAGAATGCAAAGAAGATCTCCATAAACATTCCAAAGCTCAAGGACTGCAAGTTCCATCTTGGACAGACAGGCCCCCATGCGGACATGGGCGAGCGCTCAATGATATTCCTAACGGAGGGAGACTCCGCATCGGGGACGCTCAATACTGCAAGGGATGTCATGACGCAGGCGGTCTTCAGCCTTAGGGGAAAGCCTTTGAACACCAACGGGATGTCCATGAGCGACATGTACAAGAACGCAGAGCTGTACAACGTCATGGCCGCACTTGGGATAGAGAACGGCATAGAGGGCCTTAGGTACGGCAAGGTCATATTCGCAACGGATGCCGATATCGATGGCTTCCACATTCGCATACTTCTTCTCACGTATTTCCTTTCGTATTTCGAGGATTTGATAAACGCAGGTAGGGTGTGGATACTTGACACCCCTCTTTTCAGGGTCAGGAACAAGAGCGTAACGACGTACTGCTTCTCAGAGGAGGAGCGTGACAACATGATGCGTCAGATAAGGGGCTCTGAGGTCACACGATTCAAAGGACTTGGAGAGATATCTGCCAAGGAGTTCGGGCAGTTCATAGGAGAGGACATGCGCCTCATTCCCGTGACCATAGACAGTTTGGCTGAGGCGCGCAAAGCCATGAACTTCTACATGGGCAAGAACACGCCTGAAAGACGTGACTTCATAATGGAAAATCTGGTGTAAGGAGGCAGCAGGATGGCGAACGCAAAAGAGCTTTTCAGACAGAACTTCATCGAATACGCCTCCTATGTCATAAAGGACAGGGCCATTCCAGACATAGAGGACGGTCTTAAGCCGGTACAGAGGAGAATCCTCCACACCCTCATAGAGATGGATGACGGGCGCTTCAACAAGGTTGCAAACGTGGTGGGCTCCACCATGCACTACCATCCGCACGGGGACGCCTCAATCTACAGCGCACTTGTCAACCTTGCCAACTGCGACCTTTTCATTGAAAAACAGGGGAACTTTGGAAACTTCATGACTGGCGACGGCGCCGCTGCGGCACGTTACATAGAATGCCGTCTCCTTCCGTTTGCAAAGAAGGTCCTCTACAATCCGGAGATAACCAACTACGTGGAGTCCTACGACGGTCGTGGCAAGGAGCCCGTCTCCTTCCCTGCAAAGATCCCCGTAGTCCTCATCCAGGGCACGGAGGGCATAGCCGTAGGCATGTCCACGAAGATCCTCCCTCACAACGCACTTGAGGTCATAGACGCCCAGATATCGGCAATCAAGGGGGATCCGTTCCAGCTTTATCCCGATTTCCCTGGCGGTGGCATCATGGATGTATCGGACTACCAGGATGGACTTGGCAGCGTTGCTGTGCGTGCAAAGCTGGATACCTCCAATGCAAAGAAAATAGTCATAGAGGAGCTGCCTTTTGGTGTGGACAGCGAGAGCATGATCCACTCCATAGAGGATGCCATAAAGAAAGGCCGTCTCAAGATACAGAGCGTAAGCGACTTCACGGCGGACAAGGTCAACATAGAGATATCCCTTGCAAAGGGCACGTACACCAAGGACATAGTGGATGCCCTGTATGCATACACGCTGTGCGAGCAGAAGATATCGGTCAACTGCCTTGTCATAAAGGACAAGCTTCCGCATGTGTGCACAGTGTCCGATGTCGTGAACTATCATGCAAACCACATAATCGATGTCTCGAAAGCGGAGCTTGAGGTCGAAAAAGGCCACCTTTATGACAAACTGCACTATCGTACCCTTGAGCGAATCTTCGTAGAGGAACGCATCTACAAGCGCATTGAGCAGAAGCGCACCCAGGAGGCTGTGTCCGCTGCCGTCAAGACGGGCTTTGACCCATACAGCGACCAGCTTGTACGAGAAGTGTCCGACGAAGACGTGGAAAGACTCCTCAAGATCCCTATCAGGCGAATCTCCCTCTTCGACATTGAGAAGAACCGTCAGGAGATAGAGCAGATCAACGAGGACATAAAGCGCGTCGAGTACAACCTTGGACACCTTGCAGAGTATTCCATTGGAGTCCTCAAGGACATAAAGGGAGAGCTGGACAACGAGCTTCATAGACGAAAGACGGTCATTGGCGACTTCAACATGATAGATGTGAAGGAAGTGGCCAAGCGCGACATCGACCTTAGATACGATGGCCTTACAGGTTACCTTGGAACGAACGTCAAGACGGGCAACGCCCTGTTCAAGGTCTCCGAGTTCGATAAGATACTTTTAGTCCAGAAGAACGGCACCTACTACTGTACCAACGTATCTGACAGGACTTTTGTGGGCAAGGACCTTGCATACTGCGGGCTTGCGGACAAGGAGAGCCTTGAGAACGTCGTGTTCACCGTCATATACCAGGACAAGAAGACTAAGGTTTCATACATAAAGCGCTGCAAGCTCTCTGGCTTCATCATGAACAAGCCGTATGAGCTTTTGCCTGAACCTGAGACCTGCTCCCTCAAGAAGCTGTCCGTACTCGAGAACGCAGAGGTGACTGTGACATACAAGGGTCCGTCACGCGTTAAGGAGACGACGTTCTACTTCTCGGACTTCAGGGTCAAGGGTGCAAAGGCCGGTGGTGTGACCATCACGAAGAAGGAGATAGCCTCCATTAGGATAAAGCCATGCAAGGCCGTAAGCACTCCTCCAAAGGAAGAGTCGGACGCAGGGCTTGACGAGGAACTTGAAGAGCAGGGCGCAGAGACATCGGTCTTGGAGGAAAGGCCTTCAAGTGAGAAGCCAGAGAAGGGCTCGGATGAGATGCCGGGTCTCTTCGATGACGTGGATTGAGGTGCGTGATGGGTTTCGATGGTTTTGAGGACGTTGCGGACAGGATTCTCTATGAGGACAACCATATAGTCGTCGTGAACAAGCTTCCCGGCGAGATAGTGCAGGGGGACAAGACTGGAGACAGAACGTTGTGCGATGATGTGAAGGCGTATCTCAAGGAGAAATACAACAAGCCTGGCAACGTATTTCTTGGCCTTCCTCATAGATTGGACAGGCCAACGAGCGGGATTGTCGTCTTTGCGCGCACTGACAAGGCTCTTGGACGGCTCAACAGAATGTTCCAGGAGGGTTCCATGAACAAGGTCTATTGGGCCGTCGTGGACCATGGTCTTGGGGCGAGGGAAGGCGAGCTTAGGCATTTCCTGTATAGGGACGGTGCCAAGAACAAGAGCTTTGCCTACAAGCCTGATTCTGTGACCGGTGGTGTTCCAACTGTGCGGGGTGTTCCTTCCTCGTCGTTGCAGGAGGCTCGTCTGCGCTACCGTGAGATTGCATGGTCCGACCGCTACACCTTGCTTGAAATCCAGCTCCTTACTGGAAGGCACCACCAGATACGCGCCCAGCTGGCTGCATGCGGAGTGCATATCAAAGGGGACTTGAAATACGGCTTCCCACGTTCCAACTCCGATGGTGGAATAAGCCTCCATTCACGCAGCATCTCGTTCGTGCATCCAGTATCGGGACTGAACGTGCATGTGGTGGCCGATCCCCCTGTGGATCCACTCTGGGACTTCTTTTTGGATGAAGTTGAAGGCTGCAATCGCTAATTTTTGCTTTTTGCGTGATTTTGCAGTTTATGATGCTGCGTTTTTAGGTATTCCTCAATTCTTTGTGGAAAATTGATTGTTTTCAAAATCAATTGTTGACAACTCTCTTACATGGGCTTTACAATCGGACTTGGTGGTTGCTATGTCTTCCGCCGTGCTACAAAGTGGAGGCTATCTATATGTACAATTTAGACGAGTTCATGGCTGAACTTGAGAGGAAGAATCCTGCTCAGCCGGAGTTCATTCAGGCTGCTCGTGAAGTCATCGAGTCTGTTATCGATGTCGTAAACAACAATCCAAAGTATCTTGCAAACAAGATTCTCGACAGAATCGTAGAACCTGAGAGAGTGATCGAGTTCAGAGTCGAATGGGAGGATGACAACCATCAGATCCAGGTCAACCGTGGTTACAGAGTACAGTTCAACAGCGCAATAGGACCTTACAAGGGCGGACTTAGGTTCAGCAAGAACGTCACACTTGGAACACTCAAGTTCCTGGGCTTCGAGCAGACATTCAAGAACAGCCTTACAACCCTCCCAATGGGCGGCGGAAAGGGTGGATCTGACTTCGATCCAGTTGGAAAGTCCGACAACGAAATCCTTCGTTTCTGCAGAAGCTTCATGACGGAGCTTTACAAGTACATTGGTCCTGATACGGACGTTCCAGCCGGTGACCTTGGCGTTGGCGGAAGGGAGATTGGCTATCTCTATGGCCAGTACAAGAGAATCCGTCAGGAGAACACAGGCGTCCTCACCGGCAAGGGTCAGAACTGGGGTGGTTCCCTCATCAGACCTGAGGCGACAGGTTTTGGTGCAATGTACTTCACGAACGAAGTCCTCAAACTCAACGGTGATTCTTTCGAGGGCAAGAGGGTTTCGATATCCGGTTTTGGCAACGTTGCATGGGGTGCAGCCATGAAGGCTTCCCAGCTTGGTGCAAAGGTCGTTGCAATCTCCGGTCCAGACGGATACATAGTTGATGAGAACGGAATCAACACTCCTGAGAAATGGGCATACATGCTTGAGCTCAGAAGCTCCAACAAGAACGTCGTTGCTCCTTACGCAGAGAAGTTCGGTGCAAAGTTCGTTCCTGGCCGCAAGGTCTGGGAGCTCCCGGTTGACATCGCATTCACATGTGCTCTTCAGAATGAGCTCAATGGCGACGATGCAAAACTCCTCATCAAGAACGGTGTCAAGTATGCAATCGAAGTCTCCAACATGGGATGCACTCCAGAGGCAATTGCAGCCTTCCAGGCCGCAAAGATTCCGTTCTGCCCTGGCAAGGCTGTCAATGCTGGTGGCGTAGCTACATCCGGTCTTGAAATGAGCCAGAACGCCGAGCATCTCAAGTGGTCTGCAGAAGAGGTCGACAAGCAGCTCCACACAATCATGAAGAACATCTTCGATGCTTGCGTAAGGGAAGGAAAGGAAGCTGACGGAACAGTCAATTACGTAAAGGGTGCAAACATTGCCGGTTTCAGGAAGGTCGCCGATGCAATGTGTGAACTTGGCTACTGATTGATTTGGTTTCAACCTGATTTCAAACGCCGGCGGTTCTTGGTTTTGGCCCTTGCGTCTTCCTTGGCTCGCCGGCCCTCACATTTTCGATTGACAAACAAGGACTGCCGTGGATTTCCATGGCGGTCCTTTTCATTTTGTCGTTTATGTCTAACTTGATTAGGCTTCTGCTCCGTTTTACGAAGGTTTTACACCCAACAATGGTTCTTTGCCGTTTCTAAACCGGTTTTGAAGGTAATATGGCGATATGGAAAACGAACTGATATATCAATTGATAATGATTCTTGTGGGCATCCTGCTCATCTATCTTGCAATAAAGAAGAAGATGGAGCCTGCGCTGTTGCTTCCTATGGGTTTTGGTGCCATTCTGGTGAATCTTCCAGGTTCCGTCATAGCAAATGACATTGGCATTCTTTCTTGGCTTTACAACTTTGGCATAGATACGTTCGAAGTGTTTCCATTGCTTCTCTTCATTGGTATTGGTGCCATGATAGACTTTGGGCCGCTTATCCAAAAGCCATGGCTCCTGTTCGTTGGCGCTGCAGGCCAGGGTGGAATATTCCTTACAATGATGCTCGCCTCTTTGTTCTTCCCTTTGAACGATGCCGCCTCCATTGGAATCATTGGAGCTGCGGACGGTCCAACTGCAATTCTGGTTTCTCAGCGCCTGAACTCGCAGTTCATGGCTCCAATACTCATAGTGGCCTATTGCTATATGGCTCTTGTTCCAATAATCCAGCCTGCGGTTCTGAAAGCTACGACCACAAAGCACGAGAGGGAGATTCAAATGACGTATAGGGCAGGGGATGTGTCCAGGTTCACAAGAATCGTGTTCCCGATTGCAGTCACGATTATATGTTCTCTTATGGCTCCGGATTCCGCGGCTTTGGTCGGTATGCTCATGTTTGGAAACCTTCTTAGGGAATGCGAAGTCCTTGACTCCTTGTCCAATGCTGCTCAGAACGTTCTTTCTCCATTGATCACTCTGTTGCTTGGCCTATCCATTGCTCTAATGATGAAGGGAACGGATCTTTTGACTTTCCAGACCATAATGATCATAGGGTTTGGTCTCCTTGCCTTTGTGTTCGACACCGCCTGTGGTGTGTTCTTCATAAAGATTGCGAACCTGTTTCTTCCAAAGGACTCCAAGGTCAATCCTTTGATTGGCGGGGCCGGGATATCGGCCTTTCCAATGTCTGCAAGGGTCGTACAGAAGGTGGGCAACGAGGCCAATAGACAGAACCACCTTCTTCCGTTTGCAATTGGCGCCAACGTTGCGGGTCAGATAGGCTCTGTCCTTGCTGGTGGTCTTATACTTTCCATGTTTGGTTGAGGAGGTTTTTTGTGTTTGCTTTGTCTAGTGCTGCAACGTCTACTGTGAACGCTGCCGTAAGTATGGGTTTTCGTGCATGGGGCCTTCTAGCCCTCTCGATGTGTGGAATCTTCCTTGTTGTCCTTATCCTCAACAAGCTTGGAAAGAGAAAGGACAGCAACGACAGAGAGTCCTAGAAGATGAATATATGAACTAATTGGAGCATTGAACCTTTAAACTAACTAGCTTTCAATTAGTTCAGATAATACTCTGCCCATTTCTTCTATTAGTCCCACGACGAGGGCATTGCCCATGCAGAAATAGCGCATGTGGTCGGTCATCTCACTCGTCCAGTTGTCGTCGAAGCCATCTATGCGTTCACATTCAACAGGAGTGAGAATCCTAAGTCTGTGAGTTTGAGGGTCTTCTACTATGTGTGAAGACCTGTTTTTTGAACCTTCTGTGGTCAGCATTGTTCTTGCTGGTTTATCCAGATAATCGGGATATGCAATAGGAC
>OCLD01000149.1_pt1 | contig 18005 bp, 12 predicted proteins | sample 1495911 | NCBI WGS metagenome assembly OCLD01 (sample SAMN03418271, study PRJEB22391) | human gut metagenome | biome: human-gut; feature: organic feature; material: feces | host: Homo sapiens | place: Tanzania | collected 2013-01
AAAAGGTTGTTCAGGGCATCACTCTCACAGGACTATCTTCTGGAACTGCTTAGGGGTGCTAAAATTTGATGCGGTTGCCCTGACTTCCGAGGCGCTCGTCAAGTTAATTAGGAAGGTCACACCTGGCGTAAAGCAATCCACTTTTATTGATGAGGCCAAACTCATTTCCTACTTCACGAACTACTCCGTCAATAGGATTCGTACTGACATCAGTTCCTCTCAGACCTTCAGTAAGAAGCAGGCCGCCGAGATTGATGCGGTCAACGAATTGTTCGCCAACCTCAACATCGACATAAAGCTAAAATACCGGTAATTAAAAGGTTGCAACCGGTTGCAAGGGGGTTCACGCAACCGGTTCACGGTAACGGGAGCCCTATAATAAATCATCTTTGTAGCGCAAGTTGCAGAGGTGATTTTTTAACCCATTGCTGCTCCACCTTTGGCAACTTGATTCCCTACGAGGACCACTGAGTAGCAAGGACAGAGCCTGCGAAGGGAAATTTTTATGGTAGGTACCCCTACAACGCTCGAGACGATGCCCTCCAAACTGGACATCCTCGAAGACAAGATCAACCGTCTGGTTGCCCTTGTCGAAAAACTCACTGTTGCAGAGCCCGTCCAGGACCAGTGGATGGACGTAGACGGACTTTGCTCCTATCACCCAGACCGTCCCGCCAAGAAGACGGTTTACGATTGGGTCACGCTCCGGCGTGTCCCGTATCACAAGGACGGCAAGCGCCTGCGCTCCATTCCAGACAAGAAGGTTGCCGATGCCTACAAGGCCAATAACTTCGACTACGTAACCTTCGGAGGCATCTTCACCGTCAGGGACGATGCTCAGCTCATCTTCCCCACCGATCTACTATGCCTGGACTTCGACCACGTGCCGAACGTTCAGATGTACCGCAATCAGTTCCTTGCAGACCCTGAATTCGAGACCGAGCTGATGTTCACCAGCCCCTCTGGACAAGGCATCAAATGGATTGTCCCCATCCGGACCTGCTGCCACACCTACCAGCAAGTCTTTGCCGCCGTCACTAACTATGTGAAGGCGACCTACGGCTTGTTTCCCGACCAGAAATGCAAGGACATCTCCATAGCTTGTTTCATGCCCCACGACCCGCAGGCGTACATCAACCCTAAATACGTGCCCTTCAATGCCCAGCGATAATTTCTACGACAAGTGGCTTGAGCAAGAACCCAAGCCAGCACCACGTCCGCGAAAGGCGCAGCAGCCCGGCATCACCCCCTCGGATGATGTCGAGGAGGTCACGCAGCGGATTGAAGCCGCCGGCATCGACATCACAGCCGATTACGGTGTCTGGGTCAAACTGGGCTTTGCCCTCTCGGAAGAATACGGAGAGAATGGCCGGGACTACTTCCACCGTCTCAGCCGCTTCTACCCAGGCTACGACGAGGCCGAATGTGACCGCCAGTACGACAAGTGCCTGCGGTCTCACGGCACCGGCGTCACCATCCGTTCCTTCTACCAGTTGGCAAAGGACCACGGAATCAGCGTCTCCATTCCATCATTACCATCACAACCATCAATACCATCACAGCCCGAATCCGTAGAGGATATGCCGGACTTCTCGCAAGGCAAGGCTGATGGAACTGATGGAAACGATGGAAGTGATGGTAACGACAGGCTCTTGATGCCCACCTTCTACTCTGCCGTCAAAGGCACGCTTCCCCACTTCCTTGAGCGGATTTCGGATGTCAGCGACTCGGATGCCGATGCCGATATGCTTATCCTCGGCTCACTGGCGGTGATTTCCGCCTGCCTGCCGAACATATCCGGCATCTACGCCAAGCGGCACATCTTCCCCAACATGTACCTTTTCGTCACGGCTCGTGCCGGCACCGGAAAGGGACGACTCTACCTGTGCAAGTCCCTTGTGGAGCCCATCCACGACGAATTACGCGCCCAGGCAGAAATCGAAGAGGAGAAGTACCGCCAGGACAAGGAGGCCTACAAACGGCAGAAGAGAGGCGACGGCATACCGGAGCCGACTCCCCCGCCTATCCGGCTTCTCTTCCTGCCCGCCAACAGCAGTTCGACGGCCATATACCAGGCCCTCAACGAGAACGGCGAGCAGGGACTGATGTTCGAAACGGAAGGAGATACCCTCTCCTCCACCTTCGGTCAGGACTTCGGCGACTTCTCTGACGGCCTGCGCAAAGCGTTTCACCACGAGTCCATCTCGTACCTGAGACGCACCCAGCGCGAGTACGTCAACATCAAGAAGCCACGCCTGTCCACCGTCCTTTCCGGCACTTCCCAGCAGGTCGTGAACCTGATGTCAAGCGTCGAGAACGGCCTTTTCAGCCGCTTCCTGTTCTATTACCTGGACAAGAAGACGGAATGGATCGACGTGCTCGACGAAGGCGACGGAGAGCCTCTGGACGACTTCTTTGAGAACTTAGGCAAGGAGTATCTGGCATTCTTCCACACGCTGCAGGAATTGCCCGAAATCAAGTTCCAGATGACGCCCGAGCAGGGAGTTGCCTTCAACAAGCACTTCGCCCTACTCCAGGCAGACTACGTGGGCTTGTTCGGCGATGACACCGTGGCCTCTGTACGACGCCTCGCCACCAGCACATACCGCATAGCGATGATTCTCTCTGCGCTGCGGATATGGGAGGATGGCGACACCGACAGTCCGCGCATCTGCAGTGACGAGGATTACCAGACCGCGATGGCCATCAGCGAAGTGCTCCAGCAGCACATGCTGCGTGTCATCAAGGAACTTCCCTCCTCAACCTCGAAGGTCGCCACCGGTCAGGCCAAGGAGCCTCTGCTGTTGAAGGCATTCTGGGATGCACTCCGGATGAATTCGAGGTGAAGGACTTCAAGGCCACAGCCCAGGAGGTGGGACTGTCCATACCAACCGCCGAACGATACATCCGGCAATGGGTGGACACCCGCCTTGACAAAGTCTCGCGAGGACGATACCGAAAGCGGTAACTACTTCGCAGCCCCGGTGATGAGCCGGGGCTGTTTTTTCAGACCTTACTCACTTTGATGCCCGAAGTTTCGGAGAAATTCGTTAAATTTGCTTGTTTAATAAAAGAAAGAAACGAAATGAAATCTTTTGCTGACTATAAACAAGATGCGCCGAATTGGATTACGATGGCGAATGGCGAGTTTTATCCTGATATTCTTGCTGATGCTTGCGAGTTATATAAACCCGTCTTGGTGCTATTCGGGCAGTTGTTAAGAGGGTCAGAGTCATCAATTAGGCTTCTACAAGAGATAACAGATGTTAAAGAAGTTTGGATGAGGGTACAACTCTACAGGGTGTTTCGTAAGTACGTTTCCCCTCAAACTCCCGTGGAGATGCTCAAGAAGAAATCGATGATTCCAATGGTGTGCGAACAATATGGGAAGAACTTCAGAACTATCGATCGGGTGCAAGCTGCTTTCAATAGCCGCCCTTTACCCGATGAGGCTCTTTGTGCCATTTTGTGGGAGTATAAAGATAGAGGACAAAAAGGATACGATTTAACTGAACGGTTTTTCTCGATGTTCCAGAGTGCCCTACCGAATTTCACGATTGAAGGGCCTGTTCGGGCTGGTGCTGATATTCAATTACAGAGCGTTTTCCAGGATTACCCAAATCCAACACGTCCTGTTGATTTTGTGATTAAAGATAAAAAAGGTACTGTCCTTGCTATCGGACTTGCTCGATACGATGGAGACCGAGGTGGCGCACAAGAAGATGACAGGACTGGAGGATACTCGAATTGTGCCAAAGAGATTCTTCAATATACAAAGAGCCATAATCTCCCCACCAAGGTTATCTTTGTTAATGACGGACCAGGACTGCTGCTTGGTTCAATGTGGAATGACTATTCTACTATAGAGCATATTGATCCTGATAAGGTGATGGTGCTTACGCTTCGAATGTTTAATGAGCGACTTACAGCAAAGTGGCTCACAAAGAAATGATTCACAATGGCAGTAGGTGTAGGACCAATTCGTCGGGAAGCACATCCACTGTGCTTTATTCCCAATAATGATATCCGTTTTCGTCAAATTGCTTGGAATGAGGACGGTGGTATAAAACGGTTATATCATGCCGATAACATAGATGTCCTTAATGCATTAATTGAGGATAAAGAAGTTTGCGGGAAGGTAACGCTTATCTATATAGACCCTCCTTATAATACTGGCGGCGCATTTGAAACACGCGACTTTAAGCATGCCTACGATGATCGCTTTACGATTCAGAGTTACCTTTCATTCATGCGTAAGCGACTCGAGCTGATGCACCAATTGCTTTCTCGCGAGGGTTCTATTTATGTTCATCTTGACAGCAATATGGTTTTTCATGTCAAGGTGATGATGGATGAAATCTTCGGTATCCAGAACTTCAAAGGAATGATTACGCGAAAAAAGTGTAAGTCGAAGAACTTTACGCGCAAGACGTATGGCAACATTTCCGATTATATCCTCTTCTATAGCAAGACTGATGATACAGTCTGGAATCGACCTTATGAAGAATGGAGCGATGAAAAGATTCTAAAAGAGTATCCATTTATAGAGGAGGGTACGGGCCGTAGATACAAGAGAGTCCCCATCCATGCCCCTGGCACCCGCAATGGCGCCACCGGTAGCCCTTGGCGAGGAATGATGCCGCCGGAGGGTAAGCATTGGCAGTTTACACCGGATAAGCTCGAGGAAATGGACGCAAAGGGGGAGATATATTGGTCATCAAATGGCAACCCTCGTAGAAAGGTATACCTTGATAATAGCAATGGCGTTCCTGTGCAAGACATCTGGCTTGATTATCTTGACGTAAACAACCAGAACACACTTATTACGGGCTATCCTACAGAAAAGAACCTTGATATGCTGAAGCGCATAATTGAAACCTCTTCTCGCCCTAGCGATTTGGTTCTTGACTGCTTTGCGGGTTCTGGAACCACTCTCATTGCTGCAGAAGAACTTGGACGACAGTGGATAGGTGTTGATATTGGTGAAGAGGCTATTTCTACGATTCAAAACCGCTTCAAGAATGGTAGTAAGCCGATTGGAGACTACGTAAAGAAGAAGTCTAAGGCTCAAACTTCTCCCGGCTTATTTGGGGAGGATGTTTTTGAGATGCTAGAGGATACTTCCTCTCATCAATGTAGCAAAACGACATTTGACATTTTTGAAGAAGCCTGAGTGGATATAATTCCATGGCTTTTGTTTTTGTTTTATGGCAGTAGAATCACACGATAAGAAACTCAGCGAACTCCTGACATGGGTTGGCCAGGGTAAAGCACAACTCCCCGAATTCCAACGCAGCTGGGTTTGGGACGACACCAAGATATGCAAACTCATTGAGAGCATTACATCTGGATTTCCAATGGGCGCTGCGATGTTTCTTGAAGGGCATGGCGATTCCGTGCGCTTCAAGTGCCGCCGTTTCACCGGTGTCAAATGCCAGGATGATGTTTCCCCGGACTGGCTCGTCCTCGATGGACAACAGCGCCTTACCACGCTCTATCAGGTGTTTATGTGCAAGAAGGCCGTCGAGACTCGCCTAGATACAAATCGAGGCAAGACCATATTCAGGTATTACTACCTCGACATTCAGAAATGCCTTGACCCTGAGGCCGACAGACTTGATGCTATCGTGTCCATATCCGACAAGAAACAGATCCTGTCCGACATCGGCCGTACCGTTGTTCTGGATCTCTCGACGCAGGAGAATGAGTTTGAGCACCTGATGTTCCCTCTTAATTTGGTCTTCTCACCTAATGAAATCGACGACTGGCGTTTCGGTATGGAGGAATATTTCCAGAATGGCTCCGAGTATCGCTTGCTTTTCAGAGACTTCTCCCAGAAGATTCTGCGCCCAATCCAGGACTACCAGATGCCCGTTATTCAGTTGACGAAGGACACGCCTAAAGAAGCCGTCTGCCAAATCTTTGAGAACGTCAACACTGGCGGTGTTCCTCTGACCGTGTTTGAACTCGTGACGGCAACTTTTGCGGCAGACGAATATGACCTCCGAGCCGATTGGAGTTCTGCTCGTAAGCAGTATAGCGATAAGAAACTAACCATTCTTAAAGACATCACTGGTGCCAACTTTCTGGCGGCTATGACTCTGCTTGTAACATACAAGAAGAGTCTTGTTGGGGAAGGTGTCGTATCCTGTAAGAAAAGAGACATCCTTCGCCTATGTTTAGATGACTATAAAGCCAATCACGACGCTCTTGTCGCCGGTTTCGAATCTGCAGCAGCATTCCTTTCCCACCAGGGTATTTATAGTGAGCGTGACCTCCCCTACACCACGCAGTTGATTCCGCTTGCCGCAATCTTTGCATACGATAGCGAGTTGAAGGAAAATCGGCCACTTATACTCGGCCAAAACCTTGAGTTATTGGCCAAATGGTACTGGTGTGGTGTTTTCGGAGAACTCTACGGCAGTGCCAATGAAGCTCGTTTTGCTCTCGATATAGCTAATATCTTCGATTGGATCTATAACGGCTCACAGCCCGATACTGTCACTCGTTCCAACTTCCAGCCCACACGTCTGCTGTCAATGCAAACACGAAATAGCGCCGCTTACAAGGGCGTTATGGCGATGATTATGCAAGACTCCCCGCTCGACTTTATGAGCGGCAGCAAAATGGATATTGCCTCGTATCTGGACGAAGATACCGACATTCATCATATCTTCCCGCAGGCCTATTGCGAAGGCGAAGGTCTGCCGATGCGCAAATGGAATTCCGTAGTTAACAAAACGCCTATCTACGCTTCGACGAACCGTTCTATTGGTGGTCGTGCGCCCAGCGAATACATCAAGGCGATGAGGAACAAAGGCTTGTCAGACGAACAAGTCGTCAGTGCAATTACTTCTCACAAGGTGAACTATGATCTTCTTGCTGCTGACGACTTTGACGCCTATTTCGTAGACCGCGCCATCAAACTGCTAAACCGTATTGAGAAAGCCACTGGTAAGTCAATCTCCGGCCGTGATAGCGAAGAAACCATAAAGGAATTCAGCCAGGCTCTTCTTTAGTGGTTCTATGTGACAACTCCAATACATCATTATGGAATCCACCTCCCTCATAATCGGAATCGTTATAATCATCGGGCTATTCTTCCTGCTCCGGTGGCTGGTTCCGTCGAAGGGTAAAGTTGGAGAGAAAGTAGTCGCGGGGAAACTGGACCACCTGCCGAAAGACCAGTACCGGGAGCTGAATAATGTGACGATACCGACACCCAAAGGCAGTTCCCAGATAGACCACCTAGTCGTGTCGATATATGGAATCTTCGTCATCGAGACCAAGAACTACAACGGTTGGATCTATGGCGGTGAGCACGCCGAGTACTGGACGCAGAACATCTACGGCAACAAATACCAACTCTACAACCCAATCCTGCAGACTGCAGGCCACGTCCGAGCGCTGCGACGTGTCCTGAAGGATTATGAGCCGCTGCCAATACTGCCCGTAGTCGCCTTCTCCGGCAAGGCCGATATAAAGGTCAAGGTAGAAGAGGCCTGCGTGGTCTATTGGAGCCAGGTACGCAAGGTTATCAATCAATTCGAGGAGAAGCGGCTCACCTGGTCCCAGGTCAATGAGATATGCGATGCCATCCAAGCGGCGCAGTTAGAGCCTGGCAAGGAGGCCGATAAGCAGCATCTGAAGGACATCCGTAGTGCCGTGGAGCAGAAAAACGACGCGATTGCTTCAGGCCGATGCCCACGCTGCGGTGGCACCCTGGTTCTCCGTTCCGGGAAGTATGGACAGTTCTACGGCTGCTCCAACTACCCTCAGTGCAAATACACACATCCTGCTTAAGATGCAAACCGTTGACGGCATACACGAATTCTTCGAAGGAGATGTCCAATATCCATTTGCCGATGTTGGAGAGCCGAATTTGATGCATATCAGCGGAATCACGCAGGAAAATCGCCGTTCCTACACCTATACCTGTCCATTCTGCAAGAAGGGGCTGCGTCCACGCCTGGGCACCAAGAAGGCTCATTGCTACGCTCATAAACCAGGAGAGAGTTGTGAACTGGATCGATACATCCACACCACGGCAGAGCGGCTGCTGAAAGAGAAATGGGATCAAGACGAACCGTTCGAAATTACGATGAAGGTTCGAACGGAATGTAAGGAGATGGACAACTGCTTCTTCTGTAAGGATTTTGGTTATGACTGTGTGACCGAGGAGATGAAGACCTTTGACCTCAAGAAGCAGTACTCCCAGTGCATTGTAGAGAAGAAATATGGCGAGTTCGTGCCGGATTTATGCCTCATCGACGATACTGGCCATCACGAGCCGATTTTCATTGAAATCTGGAGCAAGCACAAGAATTCAGAGAAGAAGGCGCAGTCCGACCACATGATTATCGAAATCCGTCTTAAGACAACTGAGGAACTGGAAGAACTGCCCAAGCATTCCATCACGGAATCCGAGACAGTCACCTTCAGCCATTTCAAGGTCCTCAAAAAGACGCCGGCAAAGGACGATGGGCCACGTTTGATTCGCTACACACTGTATGCCGGCACCCTCAAATCCTATGTGGATGACAAGTCCGTTTTCTGCAGCAACTACAAAACCAAGCATCACGCTAAATCTATATTCGAGGTGGTCTGCTCGCAGGATGAAGTCCATACAACCCAGCAATTCAGGAACTACTGCAATGCCATTGCCATTGACCGTGGCTACAACATCCGGTCATGCTACCTGTGCCAACTCTTCGGCCCGGATAAACGGGAAAAGGAATATGACGATGATGTCCCATTCAATCCAGATCGTCCGGTTGGATGTCGGCGCGATATTGATGCTCTGGGACTCATTGAATGTAAGCCGGAAGAAGCAATGAATTGTGAGCAGTTCAAATTGAAAGACCGGCCACTGAATCGCCTCAAAGCCCAATACGCCAACATCAACCGATACATCTGGTTTAAGAATGCCGATGGTACCGTGTCCGAAGAGTACCAAGAACGTAAGGACTATTGGGGATACCGAGATTTCGATGAATTCTAAATTGGAAGCGGTACTTGCCCTTCCGGGACGGACGTGCCGCCCGGAAAGGCAACCTTTAATGCCACCCTTCGCGGCAAGATTGTGGCCGGACAAGCCGCCCACAAACTTGCTGACGCCCTCCCCGCAGATATAAGGAAAAGCGGTCACGGTCAGCAGTCAGTTGCTCCGCTCGCTGCGCTTGCTCCACAACTGCCGGCTCACCGTGCTGGTTTATCCCCCACCGCCCCAGGGGCCATAATCGCCCGGGAGCCGCAGTGCCGGCGTGAGCGTCAGCGCCTCGAATCCGCGTACATTAACATAATCCCATCCGGATTGTGTAACAAGTCGCCGCGAGCGGCGCTTGTTTCCGCTTCGCACACAATCCGGATGGGATTATGTTAAGTACGCTCCGTCAGTGAGTTGCGAGTATCCTACCTTCGAACTCCCGGTCGAGGCAGCGGCAGGAGAGGAGTTCGCTCAGGGAGGGGACCACCCCTCTCCTCTGTCGCCCACTCCGCACTTCTCGCAATCTCCGAATCAGCGTCGTCAAGGTTCGAGTCCCGCTCCGGCAGTCGTCTCTTCGCGAGGGCGCTCGAGACCACTGCCTCCGCCATGCGGCCCGCAAGGAAGGTATGGAGGTATGCTTGGACGGGAAGTGCCGCCCCGAAGACCGTCAGAGTTGTGCGACCGGCATCTCTCGCCTTCAACGTTGGTGGTATGCGAGCATCCTGCCACCTTGCGCAGCATCCGCTGCTGGGTCGTTCCAGACCGTGACTCCTCTTCCTCCGCAGGCTCCGTCAGAAGAGTCGCGCCCCTTAACTCCTCGGTAAGCCTTCGGCTTGTTTATACCTGGCCGCTATTAGGCCCTGACGGGCCTTTCCTCCTTGCGGCTCGGCATAGCTTGCTTGCTATGCTCTCGCTCGCTGCGTCGGTTCCTCCGCACCTCCGCTGGGGTAAACCCCGCCGGAAGTGTTCCGGGCTGCCAGGAGACAGGCGTTCCGCCTGCTGGCGCAGCGTGTACCCACCGTTATCAAGATGCGTAGGTTCTCCCGTAAGTACACCCTGCGCCAGCGGGACAGTGCCGGGCTTCGCCTTCAACGGAGTACCGCTGTTCGGGCAAGTGAGCCGTCCCGGCTCTGGGCGGTGAGGCCGTCTGCCTCCCCTACACGTCGGTCTCTTCCGCTGCTCCAGAGCCCGCCGTCCCCGCACTTCCAGACCACCTCACCGCCCACGCCCAACTTCGTTCCGCGCCCTATGGCACTGCCAGACTCGTAGCCGTCCCGCACAGACCCCGCCGCACCAATCCTGCCGGTACGAGGCTGGATAGCACCATAGGCCAACCAGCATCTCACGCCCGATAGTCAGTGCGGATTCGAGCGCCCTACCCCGCCCGGACAGAAGAAAAAGGGTATAAGAATATAGCACTCGGTAAGCAGACAGCGGCTGCTCTTATTCTTGAATAAGTCGCTGATTATTGGTGTCTTTGTACTGGCTCCGAGGTCTTAGAAGGTAACTTCCAACCCAAAACTTGTAAACTTAGACTATGCCCCAATTCAGGTCTTCCATACTGATTGCTGACGCCTACGGTTCCGCAGGTGACGTGACATGGTATCACAGGAACGGCAAGTGCTATACCCGTAAGCGGTCTCACCCTGCATATAGAGGTACTGCTGGCTAGTTGGAGCATCTGGATGTCCACCGGCGGGCATTGGCGGCGTGGCGGTCCATCTCCCATCAGACGCAGTTGGTGTGGAATACCCTTGCAGAGGACGTAGAGCCTCACAGACCGCCCTTCCCTTCGACCACTCGGGCCAGAATCTCTTTATAAGCGCTTATCACGGCTTCTATACGCTCGGAAACGGGCATCTTCCGGTGCCCATGACATTCGATAAATTCCCTCCCTACTCAATCAATCTCCGTAACGCCCACGTCGAATCAGGAACGCTGGTCATCCCGGCGGTCGTTGTTCTCGGCGGTGAAGAGAATCCTGGGCGGTATCGGTTGCTGGCCAAACTCCAATTGACCACGCCTGGCAAGGGTTGTCACCCGGGTATGCTGCGGAATTATCTCGCGGACGCATCGTGTGATTCCTCTGTGGTCTATATTCGCGTACCGGACTATGCCTCCATCATCGGCAACGGCTCAAATACGTGCCAGGTACACGGACGTTTCATCCTGCTTGACAACGTCACCGGCTACCGAAGCCAGTACCAGCAGAAGTCTTTCCTACTGCAGATTGCTCAATAAAAAACTCTCCCAGATTGGTTGCCGGGAGAGTCAATGTCGTTTTACACCGATAAGTCCGAGTTTAGTGGCTAATCAAAGTCAGCCACAGTTTTCTCCTTGTCCCAAACAATCTCTTGACCTATAGACTCGCTGCTGGTCTTCAGGTATTCTTCGATGGGAGATAATCCCACGGTGCTTCTCAGGCTGTCAAGAGCAGCTGGATTTTCCACCGGCCAGAGATATAACTGCATGGCAATATCATCATCTACAATCGTTGCTGCCATCTTAATCTGGGTGCCATAAATCTGTGGCTTGCCCTCTTCCATACGAACTCTGTCATTCAGAATGGCATAGTCCGTTTTATCCAAAACGCCCTCTTCGGCTTTTTCCTTCACAAGACCAAGATACTTGCTCCGATAGGCAAGGTCGGAATGGTCAATAACAATCCAGATGGCCCTATTGGCCTTTTCGGATAGATGGTAAGGCCAACCCTCCTTGTCCAGAATGCCGAATACAGTCGCTTGATTCAATGAATCCACCCGTTCCATCTCTGTTGTATACTCCACAATCTCGTCAGCTGATAGTGAAGACATCCCTTTTGTCCACTCACGTGCAGCCTGGTCATTATCATACACATCTTCTAAGATGCGATTATACTGATTGCAGCTGGATAAAGCGGCTATGATGAGAAAAAGAAGAACTCTACTATATCTAAGCATTGTAACGTTAAATCTCGATTTGTCGACACAAAGATACCACAAAGTTCTGACATACACACGAAAAACCCTCCCGGCATCTCTGCAAGGAGGGTTCGTCTTGAGAACGGAACCGGTCCGTGGGTGGTTTAGGTTCCAGCGGTCCAGGTGGTCTCCGCCAGCAAAGCCGGTAGACGTATCGAGCCAGTAAGTCTGAACGAAAACCTTCTCGCCCGACACCGGTTCTACGCCTATAGTCTTGAGGTAAAGCTTGGTCACGTCCGCCTCTCACCAATCGTCTTCCATTCCGGGAGTAATGATGACGGTTTTGCTCCATCCGTTGGAGATACCGGCGCTCTGGGAATTCGACATCTTGACGACGAGTTTGAACGGATCGGGCTGATGCATTATACCTCCGATAACCATCAGCTCTGGGGTCACGACAACCTGCTCGTATTCCACGTTGGGAACGGCCATGGTATGAAGCGGAGCGTTCGTCATCAGTGGCTCCCCTGCCATCGCCCTGTTGACATTGAGACGGATGTAAATGTTCAATCCCGAAATCTCAGCCTTCTTACCAAGCACGGAAGCACCGGAGGCGTGTTCCGCAAACCGTCCCCAATCGCGCATCTGGTCAGAGGTGAGCTGCTTCCAGGACTTGGAAATCTTCGCCATCGAGGCGCGGCGGACTACCTGGGCGTTGGTAGTAAGCCCCGTAGGACGGGACTTCACACTAAGGATGTTACGACCGCCGACCCTTCTGGCCGTAACACCCTTAGCGGAGCCCGAGAAGCCCTCGAAAGCAATGGAAGGAAGTGCAATCATAGTTTAAATCTAAGTTAAGTTTTCGGGCTGTTTCGGTAGCCCTCCGATACAAATATACATAAACTTATTTAATTGCAGAACAAATAATTATACTATTTTATCTAAACCAAAGCAATAAGCAAACAACCCGAAATAAACGGATAGAAATAATCGGGTGGATTATTCTTTTTGAGTGACTGACAGTTCAAGTATTTATCTCTACAACAGAAAATATCGCGACTCCCATTAGTGTCGGTTTTTATTCGCTTTCTTCCCTTTATGACAGATTTTCATTAACTTTGTCTACTTTTTTTGATGTACTATGCCTCCAACCGACCATCATATCTCTTCCGCCTCGGCCTTCAACGAGGACCTTCGAGATTTGTGGGATCAGTATATCCTGATTCAGGAACAACTCTTGAAGAAACGTTGTGCGCCAATCAGTATCGACCCGGAAACGATTGATATTGATGGGTATAAGATGACGGTAAATGTGGACGAGTCCGGCCGCGATCGAATCGTGGACAGGATTTTCAAAGAACGATTGATGCTCTCCCCTGATGACGTTCACGGTGACCACTTGATGATTGGCGAAGGCGTCTGGAATTCATTTTCGGAATCCGGCATCAGCTCGCTTCAGAAAGAACTTGCAACATGCTATATTCAGATGGACCAGACTCCGTCCATCAATGCAACTGTATATTACGGGAACGGAATAGTGTTCCCGACCAATCAACTCACCCTTGCCGAAATCCGCAATCTCGACAGATCTTTACAGAGCGGGCATATATGTACAGGTCAAGTTGATGATATTGTAGCCTGTATCGCAACGCTTAATGTCGACTTGGAGGCATTCTATACTCATCTTTTCGGCTTCGAACATTATTGTAGAAAGGCAAAAGAGCACAAAGGAGAGACCGTTATAAAAGACATTATCGAGTATGAGAATCATTATATCCCAGATGAAGTCATCAAAGAATATGCCCCCAAAATCGGCTTAAGACTGGAATGTTATCGGATCATCTTTACTATCGACAATCCGAATGCCAAGGAGATGATAAGGGCCATGTGTAACTTTTATGACCCTTCCGCGAGAGCGTTCGTCTTCAAGCGGTCAATTGATCGGGACGAGATTCGTGATCTCGATGTAATGTCCGAGATTCAAAAGAATATCACGGTTTTCCTGACAGAAGCCCGCCACTATTGCTCGGAAAACGAGATTCGCTTCGATACGGTTTTTCGCTACAAGACATCTAACAAACGGTCTGTTCGTTATGTATTTGAAGATGTGACTCAATATGTGTCGCAACACGACAATATGAGTTTCAATCCTGATACCGGGAATCTGGGCATAGATTTCAATTGGCGGACAGACAACATCTGGGACACCCTTAAAGAACTGGAAAAGTCAGTCCCGTTCATTTCCGCACGCACTTACGGTGCCGAGCACAAATTCAAGTGCAACGTTTCCACATCAATGGTGGGGTTCAGCGAAGTGGAGAATCGGTTAAGCGACAGATTTGAGAATGTCAGCATCGAGAACGATGCCAATAAGCATTGCGTACGCATCAGTCTACCCTGCCCTTCCGTTGATTATTATGAGAGATTGCATGATTCGCTACAGAAGGAACTATCGTTCTTGAGCGGTTCCTGCAACGTGACACTTGACTATCGTGTTCCCGGTAAGGTCAAAGTTCTTATTCACCGTGATGAGGAGTCACGTATAGAAGACATCGAGGACAATCTTAAAGATATGCGCAAGGCCGACTTCGGCTTCGAGGTGGGTGAAAAGATGGTTCCGTTTGGCAAACTTCTTTCCGTCAAGTATCCCAAACTCATTTTTGACATCGATGTAGAGGCTGGAAAAGAGCAAGCTGCCATCGAGTATCTCAATCAAAAGAGCATCCAGTTCGTCGTGCCTATTCTTACCGGGGACATCGAAAAGATTTCCAGGTTGAAGAATACGTTTACGATGGCTACAAGCGGTAACAACCTGCTCAATGACAACCTTCAGAACTTCATCTTTGACTCCGCGCTCGCCACACCGACTCCAGATCTTCAGTACATATTACGTAGAGACGGAGGGCCGTACCAGGAACTCTGCAGGCATTTGATTAATTCGAGGATTAACGAATCTCAGAAAGATGCCATTCTCAAGTGTATTTTTGCTAAGGACCTCGCTGTCATACAAGGCCCTCCCGGTTCCGGTAAGTCAACCGCTATCGCTGAACTCATCTGGCAGCTCATCCGGAATGGACTGAAACAAGGCAATAAGCGCGAACGCATTCTTCTTACCTCGGAAACGAATCTTGCTGTTGACAACGCCATCTCAAGAATCATAAACAGCAAAACAAATCTTGTTAAACCCATTCGATTCGGAGGCGAAGAGAAACTCGAATCCGAAGGTCTCCAGTTCTCAATCGAACTGATGAAGAAATGGGTTGAAGAGGGAAACGATGCTTTGCAACCGGAAGAGATTGACGAAGAAGATGACGAAACCGGCACTGTTTCCCAGACAGAACTTGTTCTCAATAACTGGTTGGAAAATATCTCTCAGAGGTCATTCTACGGCATGAGTGCCGAAGATAATGACGTTATGACAAGATGGAAGAAGGTCCTTTCCGACCCGACAAAAGAGATTCGCGAACTCGTTTATAAAAACTACGTCGACAATTGCAACGTAATCGGAGCCACCTGTAGTTCTATCGGTGATAAGAAAGCCGATGGTAAAGGAAGCACTCAGTTCTTCAGGAACTTCAAAGAGGTCTTCAACCCCAACGGGCGCAACGTCAAAATTGAGTTCACGACCGTTATCCAGGACGAATCCTCGAAGGCAACTCCGGCGGAGTTGGCTCTGCCATTCGTATACGGGAATCGGGCGATTGTCATCGGTGACCATCGTCAGCTTCCTCCTATGCTCGACCGCGAAGAAATGGAATCTTCGCTGGATTATGCTCTCTCCTCCGCCAAGTCTCAGGAAGAAAGAGAGAAGATAACTCGTCTTCAGAAATTCCTTGACACACAATTCGATAAGATTGAAGAGTCTCATTTCCAGCGGCTGTATGAGAATGCGGACTCCTCCATCAAAGAGACCTTCAATTTGCAATATCGTATGCACCCCGATATAAACGAGGTGATAAAGCAGTTCTATCTGAAGGACGGCGGTCTTGACTGCGGCTTAATCAAACCGAAGGATTTGGGAGTCAATGAACCCGACTTCAGCAATCCGGCATCTCGCTATCATGGCATTGACATGAGGCCGTTTATCGGCCATAATACGCACGTATTGTTCATCAATACGGATAGCCCCGAGATGCTCGATGGAACTTCGCGAGTTAATTATGGTGAGGTTGAGGTAATAGGGAAACTGCTTGACAGATTCGCGTCTTCTTCTACGTTCTCCAGGTACCTTGACAAATTTAACAAAGAGGAAGACAAGCAGATTGGGATCATCAGTTTCTACGGGAAACAGATAAAGCAGATAAGGACTTTGGCAAAACTCCACAAGGATATTCCCATCAGAGTTAGTACCGTTGACCGATTCCAGGGTATGGAGCGCAATATAATCATTGTCTCTATGGTGCGAAGCCATGTTATTCAGGCCCACAAAGACGATGCGCCCAATTTTGCGAGATTCAGAAAGTACGGCTTCCCCGAACAATATTCTCTGGGATTCGCACAATCCCCGAACCGACTTAACGTTGCCTTGTCCCGTGCAAAGAGATTGCTTGTGATTGTGGGCAATGAGAAGCACTTTTCGCAGCATCCTATATATGAGCAACTGTTTAAAACGATAAGGAACAATCCGAACAATAAGGTTATCGAGCAAAGCGATCTATGAGTCAGGACCTCCTAAATAATGCAGAGTACGTCTATTCGAGCCGATACAAGTGGGGCTTGAAGCGTTATTCCTGCCGTGTACAATATTACACGGAGGAGCCTTTGCCTGACCTTGATTACGTCATCTGTTCCTTGTTGGCCACTACCGAATACGGTGCTTACGAAAAGAGAAGTCTCGGTGTTATGCTTGGTTTCAGTATAGTGGACAACCAGCCGGAGGCATATTTTGACAAGGCTGAGCTCAAACTATACGAGGACATTCTTTCCATCGTAGAGAAGAATCACCTGATTCGTGTTAACGAAGACTTCGTAGAGATTACCAACCTTGGGCGCTTGTCTTTGGCAAATAATACTTCCTATCGTTTCTTCAGCGGCAGACAAAATCTCTACGAACACCTGACTTTCTCCTACCCTTACCCGGATGCCCTTCAAATGTTCCCGTTCTATAAGGACATGGGCATCTATACCGAGTTGCAGAGGGGCGCACAATTCTGGCCGGAGGACAGCGATATTCCAACGATAATCGGCAGAAAGCCGAGTCAGCTCATTAAGAGAATCTATCTTCAGTCAAAGAATCCGAGCAACATATTTGAAGCCGCGATCGATGAGTATTTCGACATTGAAATACGCAAAGTCCCGGTCCAACTGTATACGAGAAATGAGGAGTACTTCCCTGTCGCGTACAATGGCGACGAGATTGCTCCGATGGCGACTCAGCTCTTTGAATTGGACGAGAATGCAATTCAGAAAGAAAATGCTATCCTGGAGTGTTTATTTGCCAAGCTATGGGATGATAAGTCTGCCGTTCTTGATTATGACAGCCTTGAACCCTATTTCGAACTTGTCAATTTCGAGGAACTTACAAAAGATTCTCGAACCAGGTGGAGCGATGAACGGTTGTTTGCCAAAATAGTTGAAATGGCCAACAGCAACTGCTGGCTGAACATGTCCAACAACTGTGACATCGAGGTGGTCTATAAGCATCTTGCGGAATTTGAAGGCCGATGGGATTGGGAAGTGCTCACAGGCAGGGTCGATGACGATTTCCTGCTTGAACACTTCAATGATTATCCGTGGAACCTAGAAGGTATTTCAAGCGACATCACAAGAGATGTTTCTCTGATAGAAAGCTTGATTCTTAAAGCCGGAACATATTCAACTGAATGGGATTGGGAGGCACTTGGGAAGCGCCTTGAAAAAGATTTTGTCCTTGACAACCTGTCCCTTACTAACGTTGATTTATCCGGTTATACCGAGGATTCTGTCCTTATCAGATCCCGACTTTTGGAGTATCCGGACAAACGCTGGGATTGGGTCAAAGTCGAAGACACATTCGACCTTCCGTTCATCTTAGAGAACATCCTTACATTGCAGGGACATCTTAAATACGTCCGCCTCTTCGACAGAGCTTTCTCTGGAAACCGCACCCTGTGATCTGAAGGAATGGACCGCACTGGTAG
>OCLD01000150.1_pt1 | contig 17952 bp, 14 predicted proteins | sample 1495911 | NCBI WGS metagenome assembly OCLD01 (sample SAMN03418271, study PRJEB22391) | human gut metagenome | biome: human-gut; feature: organic feature; material: feces | host: Homo sapiens | place: Tanzania | collected 2013-01
TTAAGGTAATAGGAAATAGAAAATAGATAATAGGATCGGCTTTATCCGTGAACTTTTGAGCGCGTGCGCACTGAGCTGAAGGCGAAGGAGCAAATCTTGTTGTCTGGTGGTAGCCCCCCTCAGTGGAAAATGAAGAATGGGAGTTACTTTTCTTTTAGTGAAAAGTGAAGAGTGAAAAGTGAAAAATCGTGCTGACGCAATTATAAGGTAATAGGGAATAGGATATAGGTAATAGGAGATTAGCTTAATTCGCTTGAGATTATTCCTTAGCGAGAAACCATGATTGGCAAGTGTATTCTCCTATTATCTATTTTCTATTTCCTATTACCTTAACTTCCCCCCTGGGGGATAAGGGGGGGGCTGTTCTTATTCTTTGTTGCGGATTTCCACACGTCGTATCTTTCCGCTAATGGTCTTTGGCAATTCATCGATGAACTCGATGATGCGTGGATATTTGTATGGAGCCGTCTCCTGCTTGACGTGGTTTTGCAGTTCCTTCACGAGGTCTTTGTCCGCTCTGTCCTTGTATTCAGGAGCCAGAACGACGGTGGCTTTGACTATCTGACCGCGGATTTCGTCAGGAACAGCGGTGATGGCACACTCCACCACGGCAGGATGAGTCATCAGGGCAGACTCCACTTCGAATGGTCCGACACGGTAGCCGGATGTCTTTATCACATCGTCAGAGCGGGATACGAACCAGAGATAGTTGTCTTCATCGCGATATACGATGTCTCCGGTGTAGTAATAACCGTCCTTTATGCGTTCGGCAGTGAGGTCATCGTCGCGATAATAGCCCTTGAAGAGTCCGAGAGGACGCTTCTCGCTGACCTTTATCACGAGTTCGCCATGCTCCATCGGTTTGGCTGGCTTGCCCTCGTCATTCAGTATCTCGATGTCATATTGAGGCGTTCTCATTCCCATTGCGCCTGGTTTTGGAGTAATCCAAGGGAAGGAACCCACCACGAGCGTGGTCTCAGTCTGGCCATAAGACTCATATATCATGATGCCAGTCTTCTCTTTCCATTCAGTGAAAACGCTGGGATTGAGAGCTTCGCCAGCCGTAGTGCAGTATTCCAAAGCGGAGAGGTCGTATGCACTGAGGTCCTCACGGATAAGGAAACGATATATGGTAGGCGGTGCGCAGAATGAAGTGACGTGATTGTCCTGCATCACTTTCAGCAAGTCGGCAGGCTTGAACTGTCCTTCATAGTCGTAGATGAATACAGCTCCGCCAGCAAGCATCTGTCCATAGAATTTTCCCCATACGGCTTTGCCCCAACCAGTGTCGGCAAGAGTGAGGTGGAGAGAACCGCAATGTATGTTGTGCCAGTACTTTGCAGTGATGATATGTGCGAGAGGATATGAGAAATCATGCATCACCATCTTTGGCTCTCCCGTCGTTCCGCTGGTGAAATACAGCAGGAAATTGTCTGTCACCTTGTTGCGTTCCGGCACTTCAAACGGGTCTGCCTCATGTAGTCCGCGCCAGTAGTCGTACCAACCGTTAGGCACGTTAGGTCCGATGGATATGCAATGGCGGATGGTAGGGCAGTATCTGCGTGCTTTCTGCACGTGATTCACGACGATAGGGTCGCCGCAAGCCACGATGCAGGATATGCCAGCCATGTGGCAACGGTAGATGATATCCTTGTCGGTAAGCATGTGTGTGGCAGGAATGGCTACCGCTCCGAGCTTGTGCAGCGCCAGCATGGTGTACCACCATTCGAGCCTTCTCTTGAGAATCAGCATCACTCTGTCGCCCTTCTTGACGCCGATGCCTTGCAGGAAAGCGGCACATTGGTCGCTGACGTTCTTCAGTCCGCGATATGTGACGTATTCCTTTGCGCCTCTGTCGTTTACCCAAACCAGTGCGTTTTTCTCGGGTTGTTCCGCTGCGTACCTGTCTATTACGTCGTAACCGAAATTGAAATCCTTTGGTACGTTTATTTTGAAATTGCTCATGAAGTCCTCATAGGATGAGAACTCAGTCTGCTCCATGAAATGTTCAATCATTTTTTTGCTATGTGTTTTGTAGGTTGGAAAGTCGTTTTCCTACCTGTGTCTGCTCGTAAAATCTGATGCAAAATTATGAAAATGGGACGCATTTACCGCATTTTTTCACATTTTTTGTACCCGAAATGTTGGAAAAAGCGGATGAACGGCATAGCTGTTTCCATGCTTTTGCGCACACTCAACTTGCAGTGTGCAGTATCGTCTCTATCTCTTTGTGGCTCAATGTATGCAAATCAAAAATGCCATAATATAAATAGGTGGTCAATATTGTTTTGACCACCTATTTATTCATTATATCAGTTTAGCAGAGAGTATGTGAATCAATGTAGCTCTGCACAGCGTCCTTGTATGTGTCGGAGACAGGGATAAGCACGTCACCGATGGTCAGGCGCAGACGATCCACCATGCTTACCTTCGGCATGTGGACGATATAAGAGCGGTGGACGCGCATGAATTCCGGCTTAGGCAGAAACTCTTCGAATGTGCGCATGTTCATAAGGCTCTGTATCGGCTGGGCATTGCCTTCGAGCACTATCTTCACATAGTCCTTTACGCCCTCGACATAGAGTATGTCGTCGAGGTTGACACGCACGAGTTTATAGTCGCTTTTCACGTAAGCCACTCTGTCCCTGGAGTATATCTCCGCTTTCCTGCGGTCGGTGAAGCGTCTCAGAGCCTTGTCGCAAGCCTTGACGAAATTGTCGTAAGAGACAGGCTTCAGGAGGTAATCCACCGTGTTAGCCTTGAAACTGTCGATGGCATATCTGTCGAATGCCGTGGTGAAGACAATCATTACATCCTCAGGAAGGATAGTGGCAAACTCAAGTCCGCTCAGTTCCGGCATCTGGATGTCGAGGAAAAGCAGATCTACAGGAGAGGTTCTCAGTGTGCGCATTGCGTCAATGGCACTGTTATATACGCCTACAAGATTGAGGAAAGGAGTCTTTTTTGCATATCCGGCCAGCAAGTCAGCTGCCAGAGGCTCGTCATCGATTATTGCACAATTTAGTGTCATAATATTTGTTTTTTTACCAGAGAACAATCTCTGAGTGATACAATCTGTCTGTTTCATCCACTCCGCAGGTCCAGCGGTAGTGGTCTTTGTATGTGGCATTCAGTCGTTGTCTTACCTGCTGAAGCCCTATTCCGTGCCCGCTTCTGTCGGTGTCGGTCTTAGGGAAGTTGGTATTTGAGACGTGACATCTTATTGTTCTGCCTTCGCTTTCCGGGCAATCCTTTCCGTCCGAGTCAGTGACGGAGATGCTGATGGATATGGAAGAAGGCGCAGAAGCACTCACGCCATGCTTGAAAGCGTTCTCCACCAGGGAGATGAAGAGCAGCGGAGCCACGGTGATATTGTCGTTGTCAGGCACTGAAATGTCCATGTCCACAGTGACATTTCTGGCCAGTCGCAGCTTCATCAGATCGACATAGGACCGTATGAAGTCGGTCTCCTGCCTGAGACTGACCATCTTCTCCTGACTCTCATAGAGCATGTGGCGGAGCAACCGTGACAGCTGCATTATGGCATCCTGCGCCCTTTCGGTGCTGATGGCGGTGAGGGCGTAGATGTTGTTGAGGGTGTTGAGGAGAAAATGCGGGGAGATCTGAAAGCGAAGGCCGCGCAGTTCCGCCTCGCGCTTGGCGACTTCCGCCTCCTGTCGCAGGTGGTTCTGCCTGTGGGCATGCTCTGTCATCCTGATGCTGTAGGCTATCAGGGTGGAGAGGATGAGGTTGAGCCCGTCACGCAGCACGATGAGAACATGGTAGAAAGGCGGCAATGACATGGCGTGGCGTGGCTTGAAGTGCTTTGCCATGTCGATATATCTGAATTCGAATCCACGCATCTTCATCATGATGATGGCTCCGACGATGATGATGACGAAATTGACATATACGAATTTCGTCTTGTCATCAGTCTCGATCAGCTTCGGCACGAGCCAAAGGAAATTGACATAGAAGACCAATAGCATCGCCACGGAGGTCACGCTCTTGAACAGATAGAGCGTGAGTGTCAGTTCTTCTTCCGGCCGCATGAACATGAGAGGCATGAGAAGTACGGCCATTATGGCGAAGAAATGTATGGTATTAGTTCTGCTGAATTTCATCTTGCTGCTGTTTTTTTAAGGTTCCCGTTCTGTATTTATAAATGTCATGGTCAGGATAATCAGGAATATATGGTTGCACTCCTGATGATCCTGACGATGGATGAGATATGGTCTATTCGTATCTGATGGCCTCTATAGGGTCCATTCTCGCTGCTTTTCGTGCCGGGAAATATCCGAATCCCACACCGATGATGGTGCAGACGATGAAGCTCACGATGATGCTCCATGCCGGAACGCTTGTAGGCAGATGGAACACAGCTGTGGCAAGTGCCGATATTGACTCTCCGAGAATGATGCCGATGATGCCTCCCGTCAGCGATATTATCACCGACTCGATGAGAAACTGGTTGCTGATGTCGATGCCTCTGGCGCCTACTGACATTCTGAGACCTATCTCCTTGGTGCGCTCTGTCACGCTGACGAGCATGATGTTCATGATGCCTATGCCTGCCACGAGGAGGGAGAATGCAGCTGCCACCACGAGGATTATCGTCACGGTGTCCATGGTCGATGACATGGTCTCCATCATTTCCTGCTGGCTTCTGATGGTGAAGTCATCGCTGTCGCCGGATGTGTCCTTTATCTTATGGTTGCTGCGCAGCACCTGTGTCAGTTCGTCGATGGCCTCGTCGGTCAGTTCTTCCGATATTGCAGAGCAGGTGAATGACGAGAAGAAGGTCTGTGCGGCGATACGTTTCATCACTGTGGTGTAAGGCGCGATGATGACATTGTCCTGGTCCATGCCCCAGTTGTTGTAGCCCTTTGACTTCAACACTCCGCAGATGCGGAAGGGGATGCTCTTGAATCGTATGGTCTTTCCTACAGGATCCGAGCCGTCAGGGAAGAGCTCATCGACGATGGTCTTGCCCACGAGGCACACTTTAGCATTCTTCTTCACGTCCTCATCGGTGAAGGCGACGCCCTCAGCCACTTCCCATTGCTTGATGTCGAGATAGTCGAGCGACTCTCCGTAGATGGTGGTGTTGGTGTTGTTGGCGCCATAAATCGCCTGTCCGCTTGCGTTGACTTCAGGTGAAACGTAGGTGACGTATTTCTTTTCCTTGAGGATAGACTCATAGTCAGCCACCTTCAGCGTCTGCATGGACGACGGATCCTGGCGCACGCCTCCCATCATGTCGGCTCCAGGACGTATCATTATGACGTTGGTGCCCATCTGCGAGATGTTCTTTCTGATGCTTTCCTTCGAACCTTGACCGATAGCCATCATCACTATCACGGCAGCTACGCCGATGATGATGCCGAGCATGGAGAGGAAAGAGCGGAACTTATTGTTCGCTATTGCGCGGAATGCAATCTTGAATAGGTTTATTATACTCATGTTGGAGGTATTTACTGGTCGTTAGGGATAGGCAGTGCAGCAAGTGCATCGGCGGCTGAGAGGATATGTTCGTTGATGACATCCTCGCGGATAAGGCCGTCGCGGAGCATGATGTTACGGCTGGAATACTGCGCTATCTCGGGGTTATGTGTGACGAAGATGATGGTTCTTCCCTCGGCATGAAGCTTCTGGAAGAGCACAAGCATCTCGAAGGAAGTGCGCGTATCGAGGTTACCTGTGGCCTCGTCGGCAAGGATTACGGCGGGATTGTTGACCAAAGCCCTTGCTATAGCCACGCGCTGCATCTGTCCTCCCGACATCTGGTTTGACTTATGGTAGAGGCGGTTGCCGAGTCCTACCTGCTCCAGAGCCTTGATGGCAGCCTCGCGACGCTGCTTTGCATTGTACTCCTTGTTATACATGAGGGGCAGTTCGACGTTTTCCACCGAAGTGGTCTTGGCGAGCAGGTTGTAATTCTGGAAGACAAAACCGATCTTTCTGTTTCTCAGTTTTGCCCTTTGGCTTCGCTTCATCTGCCTTACGCTTATGCCGTCGAGGTAGTATTCACCGGAGGTAGGGGTGTCGAGGCATCCAAGCTGGTTGAGCAAAGTGGATTTGCCTGATCCTGATGTGCCCATGATGGTGACGAATTCTCCCTCGTATATCTTGAAGGACACGCCTCTGAGGGCGTGTACGGTCTCCGAACCGACGGTGAAATTACGCTTCACGTTGTCGAGTTCGATGACCACTTTTCTCTTCTCTTCCATAGTGCTTAGTCCTTTTTAGCGTCCTTGTTCTTGTTCTTTCCCGGAGGGCCTGGCATGAATGGGTTCTTGTCTTCTTCGTCATCGCTTTCATCTGCGTCAGCCATACCGTTGGCATTATTGCCTGTAATCACGGTTTCGCCAGCCTTCAGTCCGCTGATTATCTCGGTGAGAGCACCGTCGCTGATGCCTGTCTCCACGGCGATGGCGCGGATGGTCTGACCTTGTTTCACCCATACCTTGCTCTTTGCTTCGCAGTTTACTATCTTTTCGCCCGGTGAAAGCATGAGTTCGGTAGGGTTGAAGCGGAGCGCCTTGACAGGGACAGCGCATACGTTGGCCTTCTCATTGGTGATGATGGTGACGTTGGCGGTGAGTCCCGGCTTGAGTTTCAGGTCGGCATTAGGTGCTGATATTACCACTTCGTAAGTCACCACGTTGTTAGTAGTGGTGGCAGCCTGGCGCACCTGTGTCACGCTTCCCTGGAAAACGTCGTCAGGATAGGCATCCACGGTGAATGTCACCTTGGCTCCTTCCTTCACGTCAGCGATGTCTGCCTCGTCCACGTCAGCGACTACCTGCATATTGGTGAGGTCCTGTGCGATGGTAAAGAGTTCCGGAGTGTTGAAGCTTGCAGCGACGGTCTGTCCTTCTTCCACCGACTTGCTGAGCACTATGCCGTCGATAGGCGATGTGATGGTGGCGTAACCGAGGTTTGTCTGTGCTCGTGCCACGCTCTGCTTGGCAGTCTTGACAGACTCCACAGCGCGGTCATAGCTCAGTTTTGCGCTCTCATATTCATCAGCGGAGACGAGTCCTTTCTTGTAAAGAGCCTGATAGCGCTGGTAGTTTCCGCGCTGATACTGCATGTCGCTCTGCGCAGAAGAGAGGTTGGCCTTTGCGCTGTTGAGCTCGGACATGAGGTTGGTGCGGTCGAGTTCCGCGATTACCTGGCCTTTCTTTACCGTGCTGTTGTAGTCCACGTAGAGATGGCTTACTATGCCGCTGACCTGTGTACCTACAGTAACGCTGGTGACAGGCTCGATGGTTCCGGTGGCAGTTACGCTCGTGGTGATGGTGGCAGTCTGCACTTTTGCAGTCTCAAAACTTACCTTTGTGTCCTTCTTCTTGCCCATGAAGAAGAAGAGTGCCGCTGCTATGACTGCAATGGCGGCTATTGCGATGATGATGTTTCTCTTGTTCATTGTCTTTGTTTTGATTGTTATTGATATAAAATCGGGCGGTAACGCGCCCGACACAGTGGCGGAGGGTAAAATGAAGATTCTTCATTTTTCATTCCTTCATTCCCTTACTTCTGGTAAAAATCCAGCATCTTGATGTTGAGGATGGCCATGTATTTGCTTTGCAGTTCGCTCTGCTGGGCAGAGAGTAGGCGGTTTTTGCCTTCCTGCAGTTCCACGATGTTCTTGAGTCCGAGGCGGAATTGCTCGCTGAGAAGGTCGTAACTGGTCTGTGCGCTCTCGGTGCTTACTTTGGCAGCCTTGTATTGGCTCTGCTTGTTTTCAGCCTGGATCCAGTAGTTTTCTATCGTGCTGTAAAGCTCCACCTGCTTGTCTTTTATGTCAAGGAGCGCTTGTTGGCGGGAAAGTTCAGCCTTGTTGACCGCAGTGCGCTTCTGCCTTTGGTCGATGATAGGCACGCTGATGCTCAGTCCGCCGCCGAGACTGAAGTTCTGCTTGGCCTGAATGCCCCAGTTCTGGTCGCCTAAGCTCGTGGTGTTGGTGCCTGCGCTTGCAGTGAGTCCGATGGTGGGGAGGCTCTGTGCTTTGGCAATCTTCTTGCTTATTTCGCTGCTTTCCACCTGTAAGGCGAGGCTCTTGAATTCAGGTCTGTTGCGTAAAGCATTGTCATAGACGGACTGAAGGGCAGGAATGTCTGCCAGAGCCATCTCGTCAGAGGCTTCAAAACCGGCGATGTCAAACTCTTCCGTGTCTGTGATCTGGAGGATCTGCTTGAGCTGTCGCTTGTAATTGCGCACTTCGCTTTCAGCCTGCACCACGTTGTATTCGTCCTGTGCACGCTGTGCGGTGAGCTGCATGAGGTCTGCTTTGCTCATTTTGCCTACTTCCAGCATCTCTTTTCCGCGATTTTCGTTGATGATAGCCGATTCGAGAGTGGCTTTCTGCACGCCTACGTTCTCCTTTACGTATGCTATCTGCACGTAGAGTTGGGCTATCTGCTCTTCGATGTTGCGGGCAGTGGTGACGGAGTCGCATTCATTCTGCTCCACGGAGAGCTGGTTGAGCTTCACCTGGTTAGTGTTTCTGTTGCCGTTCCATACGGTCCAGTTGCCCATGAGTGAGTAGGAGCCGTTGTAATACACCTTGTCAATGCCCGACTGCACATAGCCATTGGAGACGGTAGCCTGCCCTGCGTTGGGCCAAGGGCGATAGTTTACACTCTGGTTTGATGAGAAACTGAGCGTCGGAAACAGCTGCGCCTTGGATGACAGCAGTTCCTCATTGCTCATCTGTTTCTGCAAAGCCGACTTCTTCAGTGAGATATTGTTCTGCGCGGCGTATTCCATGCAGTCCTGAAGAGTCCACTTCTTCTGTGCTCCCATGCTGAGCATCGAGAGAGACAGGATGGTGGTGAGAATTATTTTTTTTGACATATTCATAGCCGTTTGATGTCTAAACGTTGGCAAAATTAGGCATTTTGTCGAGTCTTTGCAAGGCATTTATATTCTTTTGTCTATGTAATAGGCTAAATATTGGTACGTTTTGTCCGTTTTAACGTGTTTTAACTTGCGTGTTGTAAGTGATTATGCAGATATGGCTCTCTCTCTGTCATAAGACTCATAATCAGCGCTATATCCTGTAAATACCTATGGAAATCATTTGTGAAGAATTACTGTCATTTCCCTGCTTTGTTACGATGGTTTGTTCTGACTTGTGTCTGTGTGGATATATGGAAATGGAGTCTGTTTTTCCGTTTGATCTATCGGGCGGTAACGCGCCCGACACAGTGGCGGTCAATAGCGACGTAGTGGTGGCCAATAGCGACACAGTGGCTCTCTCTCACACTGACGCTATGTTTCTTCTTTTGTGGGGAAGGGGCTGCTTATTCCGCAGGAAACTGCATGGTAAGGCAATGCAGCGAACCGTGCTGACGAACGGCTACACGAGCGTCAATGCCTACAATCTCACGGTCGGGGAATGCCTTCGAAATGGTTTCGAGGGCCTGGCGGTCGAGGTCCGGCTGGTTGTAGGTCGGCACGAGGACGGCTCCATTGATGATGAGGAAGTTGGCGTAAGTGGCAGGGAGACGCTCGTCGTCATCATATATGGCGCGAGGCATAGGGAGAGGGAGCAGTCTGTAAGGCTTGCCTTCGATGGTGCGGAATGACTCCAGCTGCTTCTCCATGGCTTGGAAGTCGGCATACTGCTCGTCCTCCTCATCGTAGCATTTCACGTAGAGCAGGGTGTCGTCGGGAGCAATTCTGACGGTTGTATCTATGTGACCGTCAGTATCATCTCCGATGAGATTGCCGTGGTCTATCCATATCACCCTTTCAGCACAGAGACGGCGCTTGAGCTGTTCCTCTATCTCGGCTTTGTCCATCGGTTGGTTGCGGTGTGGGGCAAGGAGACACATGGATGTGGTGAAGATGGTGCCTTTGCCGTCGCTCTCTATCGAACCGCCTTCCAGCACGAAGTCGAGGTGGTCTTCCAGTGTGATATCCTGCTTTTTAGGGTCTGTGGAGCATGGTTTGGCTTCGCTTTCTCCGGCATAGAGATTGTCGAAAGCGCCCATTTCGTGGAGCTTTGCGGTAATGGCGTTGTCCTTGTCGGCGCGGAATTTGTCTCCCCAACCGTTGAAACGGAAGTCGAGCAGCGTGGCTCCATGGCTGTGAGCGGACGGCAGAAGTGCCGCCATGCCGTCAGTGTCCCCCTTATATAATAAGGTGATGGCGCCGTGGTCTCGTGCCCATGTGTCGTTGGTTGGCATCTGATAGATGAACACTCTCTGCATCTGGGCAGGGGAGAGCCATGTATCGAGAAGATTCTTCACGGCTTCCCTGTCGGGAGTGGCTATGATGAGGTCTTCGTGATAGGTGACGTTGCGCGCTATTTCCATCTCCATGTCGGTGATGTCATTGAGATATGGAGCCCAGTCGGTGTCTTTGTGGGGCCATGTGAGGAGCACGGCTTTCTGCTCATGCCATTCAGAGGGGAGGTATTTCTTTTCCATATTTTTTCTTGCTTTATTATCATATCGGGCGGTAACGCTTATTAAATGAAGAGTGAAGAATGAAGAGTGAAGAATGGGAGTTACACTTCTTTAGTGAAAAGTTTATTAAATGAAGAGTGAAGAGTGAAGAATGAAGAATGCGGATTACGTTCTTCGGCTTGCGGAATCCTCAATGAAACAAGACTAACTTCTATTCTTCATTCTTCATTCTTCATTCTTCATTCTTCATTCTTCATTCTTCATTCTTCATTTAAGAACATCTCATTGCCGGCAGGATGATGCGGAAGGTGGTTCCTATGCCTATTTCAGACCTCAGGACGGAGATTTTGCCTTCATGGTATTCCTCCACTATGCGCTTTGCGAGCGAAAGACCGAGACCCCAGCCACGCTTCTTGGTGGTGAATCCAGGTCGGAACACATTCTTTATGTTCTTCTTCTCTATGCCTTTGCCTGTGTCTTCCACATCCACTATCACCTTATTGTCTTCCTGATGGGCGTAGATGGTGATCGTTCCCTCGCCAGTCATCGCGTCAACGGCATTCTTGCAGAGGTTTTCGAGCACCCATTCAAAGAGAGAACTGTTGACGAGAATATGCGAATCGCAATCGGAAAAGCGGTCGATGATGCTGACTTTCTGCGATGTGCGGCGGTCCATGTAGTCCACGACGTGGCTCAGCATCTCGCGAAGTGAGGTGTCCACAGGTTCTGGAAGACTGCCTATCTTTGAGAAGCGGTCGGCTATGAGCTGGAGACGCTTCACGTCCTTGTCCATCTCGGGTATGAGGTCATCGTCGGGATAGGTCTCGCGCAGGATTTCAGTCCATGCCATCAGCGAACTGATAGGCGTGCCGAGCTGGTGTGCCGTCTCCTTTGACAGTCCCACCCATACCTTGTTCTGCTCCGCTTTCTTGGAGGTGAGCAGTGCGAAAATGGCGATTACGACGAATATCATCACTATGCCCAACTGTATGTAGGGATAGTAAGCCAGTCGCTTTATCATCAGTGACTCATCGTAGCAGACGTCAATGAACTCCCCCTTCTTGTTGTCTTCATCGAGGTAAATGCGGATGACGTGGCCGGAAGCCTTCATGTTGCGGGCGAGATGGGAAGCCATCTCCAGGCTGTCAGGGAGGTTGCTGCCGTAGAGAGTGACGTTTCGGTAGGTCTGCACGGTGCCTTTCTCGTCCATCACTATGACGGGGATGTTGTTGTTTTCATCGATTACCTTCAGCACAAGGTTGAGGTCGGTGTTCTCGTCGGCGGTGTTGAGCGAGCGCATGGCTTCCGCCCAGACCTCCATCCTGTTCTTTTCCTCGACGGCAAGGTCGCGCACAAGGAAGTGGGAGACAACAAGAGATGCCGCCGCTATCGCAATAGCCGCCACTATCAGGAGTATCTTCACTTGCCTTATACTGTCCGTCGAGAGCATATATCCTTGTTTTGTCCTCCTGTGGGGAGGCGTTGGTTATCGGGTGCTTGAAATGCTGCCTTGCCGTGCGAGCTTCTCCATCTCCACGCGTTTCACCTCCTTGAAGAGCTCGGAAGCGAAGACGAGGTCATTGAGTTTCTCGTTTGTGGCAGATATTACCATAGTCTTGTCACCCTCCCATTCCTTGCGACCTTCGCAGATAAAGGAGATATTGTCGCCGATACCCATTACAGAATTCATGTCGTGGGTATTGATAATGGTGGTCATTCCAAATTCTTCCGTGATGCCATGCAGCAATTCGTCGATGACGAGAGAGGTCTTGGGGTCGAGACCGGAGTTAGGTTCGTCGCAGAAGAGGTACTTGGGATTGAGCACGATGGCGCGGGCAATGGCGACACGCTTCTGCATTCCTCCGGATATTTCGCCGGGATATTTGTGCCCAGCCCCTGTGAGATTGACGCGCGCGAGACATTCCTCAGCCCTTCGCTGTCGCTCGCGCAAGGTCATGTCGGAGAACATATCGAGAGGGAACATCACGTTCTCCAACACCGAAAGCGAGTCGAAGAGAGCGGCAGACTGGAATATCATTCCCATCTCGCGGCGCATTTCTATCTTCTCTTTCTTTGACATGGTGACGAAATTGCGCCCGTCGTAGAGCACTTCGCCGCTGGTAGGCTGGAGAAGGCCTACGAGATTCTTCATCAGCACCGTCTTGCCTGAGCCTGACTGTCCGATGATGAGGTTTGTCTTGCCATTCTCGAATGTGGCATTTATGTCCTTGAGCACTTCCTTGTCGTCAAAGGACTTGTAGAGATGTCTTACTTCTATCATGACAGCAACTGGGTTAGGAATACGTCGGAAAAGAGAATCAATATGCTGCTGTTGACCACAGCAGAGGTGCTTGCCTTACCTACTTCCACCGAACCGCCCTCTACCGTGTAGCCACAGAAGGAGGAAACGCTTGCGATGATGAATGCGAAGACGGTGCTCTTGATGATACTCATCCATACAAACCAAGGATTGAAGGCGTGCTGGAGTCCGAGGGTGAGGTCTTCAGGAGAAAGAATATGGCCGATGTAAGCCGTGGCATAAGCGCCTATCACGCCCATCACGTCGGCAAAGATGACCAGACATGGCATCAAGGTCATAAGTCCGAGTATCTTAGGCATGATGAGATAGCCGGCAGAATTGACGCCCATAATGTCGAGAGCATCTATCTGTTGGGTCACTCTCATGGTGCCAAGTTCGGAGGCAATGTTACTGCCGACCTTACCGGCAAGGATAAGACACATGATACTGGATGAAAATTCCAGCAGCATGATCTCGCGGGTGGTGTAGCCGGACACCCATCGAGGCATCCATGGACTTTGGATATTGAGCTTCATCTGGATGCATATCACTGCTCCGATGAAGAAACTGATGAGCAGGACTATGCCGATGGAATCCACTCCGAGGGCGGACATCTCCTTGATGTACTGCTTGAAGAACATTCTGAGTCTCTCAGGTCGGGAGAAAGACCTTCCCATCAGCATGAGATAACGGCCCAATATGTTAAGATGTTTCAGTATTATCACTTTCTGTTATGTGGGGTTAAAGGTGGAAATAAATATGTTGGCTCGATGTTGCCGTTGGCCAATTTGAATGCAAAATTAACCAAAATCCACTAAAAAACTGCAATTTTTTCTGTAGTTTTTATTATAAAGGTGCATTTTTAGAGTTTATTTTACTAATTTTGCATTCGAATTGATAAATATGGAACAGAATACAGAAAAGATGACCCTTCGCACGGAAGGACTCGTCAAGATATACGGAAAGCGTACTGTCGTCAATAATGTCTCCTTCGAAGTGACGCAAGGAGAGATTGTGGGACTGCTGGGACCTAACGGTGCCGGCAAGACGACGTCGTTCTATATGACCACGGGTCTCGTGGTGCCTAATGAGGGACATGTGTATATCAATGATACGGAAATCACTGATATGCCGGTCTATATGCACGCCCGTAACGGTGTGGGCTACCTGCCGCAGGAGGCAAGTGTCTTCCGCAAGATGAGCGTGGAGGACAATATCATGTCGGTGCTCGAAATGAAAAAGGGACTCACAAAGGCGGACAGACGCGAGAAACTGGAGAGCCTTATCAAGGAGTTCAGTCTCCAGAAGGTGCGCAAGAACCTCGGCGACCAGCTGTCGGGAGGCGAGAGACGACGCACGGAGATAGCGCGATGTCTTGCCATCGAGCCGAAATTCATCATGCTCGATGAGCCTTTTGCCGGCGTTGACCCTATCGCGGTGGAGGAAATCCAGAATGTGGTGTGGCATCTGAAGCACCGCAACATCGGCATTCTCATCACCGACCACAACGTGCATGAGACGCTGAACATCACCGACCGTGCCTACCTTCTCTTTGAAGGCAGGCTGCTGTTCCATGGCTCTCCTGAGGAATTGGCAGCCAATGACATAGTGAAACAGAAGTATCTCGGACGTGACTTCGAGCTCAAGAAGAAGAAATTCGCATCTCCTGTCTTCGCAGAAAATGCTTCTCGTTCGGAGAATGCTTCCCTTTCGGAAAACGATAAGCAAGCCGTTCCGCAGGAAGAAAAACCGCACGAGCCGGCGACTGACAGTCAGCCGACTGAAGACTGAGAGGCAAAAGGGTGGCAAAAACGTGTAGGGATAAATAGTTAAAATCTCTTTACTCATTTGGAAATCTGCAAGATTATTAGTACCTTTGCACCCTATTAGGCGCATTGTGCCCGAAAAAACGTAAATTTCATAACAACAATAACTTAAAAACAAGAAATGAATATTACATTTGAAAATCCCGACAAGGTTAGCGGAGTGTTGACATTTGTCATCGAGGAGGCTGACTATCAGGAGGATGTAAACGCACAACTCAAGAAGTATCGTAAACAAGCCAATATTCCAGGCTTCCGTCCAGGACAGGCTCCAATGGGTATGATCAAGCGTCAGGTAGGCGCACAGGTAAAGGTTGATGTTATCAACAAGCTCGTTGGCGAGAAACTTTACGATTATGTAAAGGAAAACAAGATCAATATGCTCGGTGAGCCAATGCCACATCTCGGCGAAGAGCCAGTGGATCTCGATGCACCAGCACCTTACACTCTCAAGTTTGACATCGCTGTCGCTCCGGAATTCAAGGCTGAACTCTCCAAGGACGACAAGATAGCTTACTACAACATCACCGTTGATGACAAGCTCGTTGACCAGCAGATCGAAGCTTTCGCAAGCCGTGCAGGTTCTTATCAGAAGGTGGATGAATACCAGGAGAACGATATGCTCAAGGGTGATCTCCGCGAGCTCAATGAGGATGGCAGCACAAAGGAAGGCGGAATCACCGTTTCCGAGGCTTCAATGCTTCCTTCCTACATCACCGTAGAGGACCAGAAGGCTCTCTTCAATGGCGCAAAGGTAGGCGACATCATCACTTTCAATCCTAAGAAGGCTTATCCTACAAGCAATGTCGAGATTTCTTCTCTCCTCAAGATTTCAAAGGAAGAGGCTGAAAATGTGACTGCCGACTTCTCTTTCCAGGTGACTGAGATTTCCCGTTACACCAAGCACGCCATCGACAATGAGCTCTTCGACATGGTATATGGTGACGGAAACGTAAAGGATGAGGCTGACTTCCGTGCCAAGGTAGTGGCTGGCATCCAGGACCAGATGAACCAGAATGCTGACTTCCGTCTCCTCCAGGACGTTCGCACATACGTGGAGAACAAGATCGGTGAGGTGAAGTATGCTGACGAACTCATGAAGCGCATCATGCTTGCCAACAACAAGGACAAGGGTGCTGAGTACGTTGACAAGAACTATGAGGCAAGCATCAAGGAGCTCACATGGAGCCTTGCTAAGAATCAGATCGTTGAGGCTCTCGGTATCAAGATCGAGGATGCTGACGTTAAGGCTGCTGCTATCGATATGACTCGTATGCAGTTTGCTCAGTATGGCATGAACAGCGTTCCTGAAGAGTACCTTACACAGTACGCTGAGGAAATGCTCAAGAAGCCAGAGCAGGTCGATACTTTCATCAATATCGCTGTTGACCGCAAGCTTATGGTTGCTCTCAAGGACGTTGTCACTCTTGAGACAAAGGAGATTTCTTTCGAGGATTTCCAGAAGCTCGCTCAGTAATCAGAACTCTTACTACTGCCCCTCTGGTAGGGGACAGTATGATAAATATACATAATAAAAGCCAGCTTGAGTGCATATTGCTCAGGCTGGCTTTTTATATTGTCCGGTGATGCGGGCAACACGGTGGCTGGGAGGCTACAATTAGTTGAACTTATCCAGCACCGGAATAAGAAAAGGACTGACGGAACGTGGGTAGATATTTCTGTTGCGTGTCACGAAATGCTGGCTTATGGCAATGACAAGGCGGCGCTTTGAGCGGCTCAGAGCCACGTAGAGCTTGCGAGCATCCTCCTGTCTTTCTGCTTCTGTCTTGGCATTGAAAGAAGGATAACGACCATCCACGGCATCAAACACGATGACATTATCAAATTCCAGACCCTTTGCCTTATGCACAGTGCTGACGTATATGCGCTCGCTAATTCGCTTGCTGTCACATAGATCCGCTTCCTTCAGCGTATTCATTTCTGCTACATACTTCATCAGTTGCTGTGCCAGTACAGGATAAGCCACGGAGTCAATAAGGTCATGGCGCAGGAAATCGCAGATATAAGGCAACTTTTCCACCTTATTTATAATAGCATCGTTCACCAATTCTTCGTGGATATAAGTCAGTTCATCGGCAATATGCACGCCCGTCTCCGCTTTCCACATCAGCGATTTAGTATGATGATAGAGTGGGGCATAGCTCTTTTGCAGTTTGGAAATCATGCGCAAGGCAAGGTCTGTGGTGAGGAAAAGCTTCTGATGTGGTTCCATTTCCTTTGCTTTAGCATAGCAATGATCCACCAGACTCTTAGTGGCAAATACGTCATCGTCAGCAAGATGCGAGTTGTTTCCCTCCAGATTAAGCGCTTCCAGAAGGTATTTCAGTTTGTAAACCCGCAGTTCTGGTTCGAGCAGACGCACCAGACGCAGAGAGTCAAAGCATTCCGGCAACGTCTCGCCACCGTCATATAGGTCCGGAGAATATCTGCGTACGTTGCTTTCCAGGATATGAATGTCGAAATCGGCATTGTGCGCCAGCAGCGTGGCATCACCGACAAACTCCGCAAAGCGATGGAGAGCTTCGCTGTGAGAGAGGATTTCGCTGTTCTGACGCTCAGCAATGATAGGATTTACTATATCGCCGAGCATTACGGGAATCTCGCGTTCGGTCTCTATATGCACCATAAAGGAGCCCAATATCTCCTTTCCCCTTACTTTCATTGCGGCAATCTGTATGATGTCATCATGGAAAGTGTCAAGTCCTGTCGTCTCTGTGTCAAAGATTACCAACTCTTTCTCCTCGTATGCACGGGCAAAACGCTGGGTGTAAGTAGAGGTGTCGTCATTATTCATCGACAGTAATTCACAAGGAGCAATAGCATTTCTCACCAACTGATGCACGAAATCTCGCGCTCCGAAAGCAGTCTGCATAGCCTTGGTGCCCATCATAATCCTTGCCCAAGCGATGGTATTGGTGTCGCTTGTCATTGCTGTGAAATGCGCTAAGAGCAGTTTTACCTCAGGAGTGGAGAAAAGGTCAGTGCCAGAAATCTTGAAATGAGGAATACTGAGGAGGTTGAGTTCCTCGCTGATAAAGTCGGCATCAGCATTTGAAGCCACTACGATAGCCGTCGTATCATCGGGTGAATCATGGAGATAGCGCTCCGCCATCAGTGCCACGTCGTGGTATTCCGTGTCTAAAGTCGAACTGGAATGTATCATCGTGCATCCATTATTCTCCATCTTGTTTGTGGCATTAGGCAGTACGGAAGGTGAAATTCCGAGCACTTTCTCAGCATACGTATTGAAAATATCGAGGAGATAATGTGGCGAGCGGTGATTGTTTGCAAGGAAATGAATATTCTCTCCGCACCTTTTGCGCAGCATTTCGAGCGTCGAAAGTTTAGCTCCCATAAATGAGAAAATGGCTTGTTGCTCGTCGCCGAG
>OCLD01000151.1_pt1 | contig 17741 bp, 7 predicted proteins | sample 1495911 | NCBI WGS metagenome assembly OCLD01 (sample SAMN03418271, study PRJEB22391) | human gut metagenome | biome: human-gut; feature: organic feature; material: feces | host: Homo sapiens | place: Tanzania | collected 2013-01
TGCTTGAGATTCCTCCATAGCGAGAAACCATGTGTGGCAAGTGTATTCTCCTATTCCCTATTACTTATTCCCTATTCCCTAATGCAGGTTCACTCCCGCTTCGCTCGCTACAGGTTTCCGGTCTAAGTCTGTTATGTGTGGTTGGACAATCAGCCTGCCATCCCGGCACGATAAGCGCAACGGAATTGTCCCATTTTCCCGTTTCCGGTAAACAACAGAAAAACACCTTTGTAACACACTGAATGACAACAGGTTGCAAAAGCATAGATATTAGAGGGCAAAAGCATAGATATTAGGAGGTAAAAGCTATGCTTTCACGAGGTAATACCTATGCTTTTAGGGCGCAATAGCTTAGATATGGGGAAATGATTGCTCAATTTTTACGCTTTTGTTCCATTTTTCCCTTGATGGGAATATAAAGGTTCCGACTACGGAACTCTGATGAAACGGGCATGAAAAAAGCCATTGTCCCGGTAACGTATTACCTGGACAATGGCCTTTTCCGGAGTCTATGTTTAGATGTGAAGTGACTACCTGGTTGGGGATATGCGCCTTATCGCCCTGTCAATCTCTGCAATGTCCGATTCCTGCATGCCTTTGCGGAGGGCAGAAAGGGCTTCGGCTGCTTTCTGACGCTGGTCTGCATTTGCCACTCTCTCAAAGCGAACAAGCTCCTTGATGACAGCTATGCGGTCGGTGCGATCGGCATTTGCCTTCATACGGACGAGGATATTGACGATTTCATCCACGCGGCTGGTGTCCTTCTCATTGATAATCCAGCGTATGAGCATACAGTCGGCAAGGTTTCGGGCCTGCTTATAGCCTGCCTTGTCGAGGGCATCAAGCTCTTGGATACGCTTTCCGAAGTCGATGTCGAGCATCTTGTGCATTCTGAAATCCTCACGATAGACGGTCATTATCTTCTTCTCCACCACGGCTTTGCCCAGGGCATTCTCGAAGGAAGGCCTGTGAGCGAGGATGCGCAGGAAAGTGGTCGTCTCCGGATCATTGACATCCGACATTATCATGTTCCAGTTTTCCGGCTTTACCCATTCCGCATCCGGTATGGAGCAGAGGTAATTGTCCACCACCGTAGGCAGACTGTTGTCGCCCAATGAGCGCAGGTAAGCGATGTATTCCTTGACGAAGGTGGTGTCACGGCGTCCATCCTGGTATTGCTTGTTCCATGTGGCTTTGTCGAGGGCACGCTTCATCTGCTCTACGAAAGAAATCTTCAGACTGAGGCATTTGGCTCCCTCTTCCTTGCAGAACAGGGTTCCGTTAGGATTGATGACGAGGAATGTGGGATAGATGCCCACCTCATAATTCTTTCGCACCGCCGGTCCGTCGCCCTCATCCATATCCATGGAGAGGCAGATATAGCGGTCATTGAAGAAATCTCCGCATTCCTTTTTCGGGAATTCATTCTTCATCAGATACTTGCATGGCACGCACGTCTTGATGTAACAGTCGATGAATATCTGCTTGTTTTCTTCCTTTGCCTTGACGAAAGCCTCACGCAATGGTATTTGCAGGAAGTTGATCCCTTCGTTTTGTGCCTGTATAATTGCAATATCAGCAACAAGCATCAAGCATAATAAGATTAGTTTTCTCATTGTTTTCTGAATGGTTTTTCGATATTTAAGGGACAGAAATGGTGAACAATAGCGCAACTTCGCCATTGCTCACCAATATAATTACATATTCTTATTTCTTAGGTCCTTCGGCAATACCTTGCAAGTCGATGCCATACTTGGTCTTCATGTAAGAGATGGCTTGCTCGAACTTCTGTGCCACAAGCGGGAACTTGTCCTTCGGATACATGGCATAGAATTCGTCACGAGTGTGAACCATAGCCGCTCTGACATAAGAGAGGAAGTAATCCGCATAGTAACCACCGGAGTTGTAGTTAGGATTCTTGAAGTAAGAGAGGGAGATGGACCATACGCCTTCATCCACCATATCATCATTTATCCAACTGATGAAACCACGATTATATACATAATTCGGGTTGTTAGGATTGCTTCGGTTGAGCTTTGTGGTGAAGTCAATGCCGTCACGCCAGCCTTCCGGATCGACGATGGTGCCGTCCTTCTTCAGGTTTGTCAATATCTGGTTGATAAAGCTGTAACGGCTACGCTTCAGGCTCTCTGCATCTCCACTCTGTATCTCAGACTTCTTGAAACTGATAGCCCAGTAATCGAAGCCGTCAAACTTGGTCGGAGTGAATCCAGGAACTATCTCTTCCTGAGTGCCTGTGCCACCTGTACCTGTGCCTGTACCACCTGTTCCAGTACCTGTACCTGTGCCTGTACCACCTGTTCCGGTGCCAGTTCCGGTGCCAGTACCTGTTCCTGTACCAGTGCCACCTGTACCAGTGCCGTCCCAAGTGCCGCCTGTTCCTGTGCCAGTACCTGTTCCTGTGCCTGTGCCACCTGTGCCGGTGCCGTCCCAAGTTCCTCCAGTTCCGGTGCCAGTACCTGTTCCTGTGCCTGTGCCACCAGTTCCGGTGCCAGTACCACCTGTGCCTGTGCCACCTGTACCAGTACCATCCCATGTACCGCCTGTTCCAGTGCCTGTACCTGTTCCGGTTCCGGTTCCAGTGCCTGTGCCACCTGTGCCACCTGTGCCAGTACCAGTGCCAGTACCAGTGCCAGTACCGCCTGTACCTGTACCAGTGCCACCTGTACCAGTGCCACCTGTACCAGTGCCACCTGTACCACCAGTATCACCGCCAGTACCGCCACCTCCAGTCAAGTCTGGATCGACAGCTCTAAGGTTCTTGAGCATATAAATCTTGACAGGGAATGTGGAACGTATCATTTCTGTAGAGACATAAGGGAATACGTTGTCCTTGAAGAAATCGACATAATATGTGATTTCATCACTTGGAACATCGTCACCATAATATAGTTTGCCCGTACCGATGCCGGTCCACTTTCTGTTAAGGTCGGCTGCTGTAATATCCTTATACAAGAGATATACACCATAAGTGTCGTGAATCTGCTTTATCTCCTCGTCCCAGGCGTTGTCACCTTGTGGGAAAGTCATTCTCAGGACAGAGTAATTGCCCGATGGAGTAATCGGATCTTCCGTCATATCGCAAGCCGACAACATGAAAGATGCGGCAATGGCATAAAATACTATTTTTTTCATGAGTCTTACTTTTTAGATGTTACACCTACTCGTTTCTCACACAGAGGGTTTTGTTCGAGTCTGATATTCTTCTCAATAGCTTCGTCAGGGATAGGCACTGTGTAGAGTGGATCCTTCTCCTTAAGTGTATATGTAGTCACTGTGCTCTTGGAATCATACCAGATATGCTTTATCTCCGGCATTCCCCAACGGCGCAAGTCATACCAGCGCTGGCTCTCGAAGCAAAGCTCGCGCCTACGTTCGTTGTGGATAAACTCCACCAGTTTGTCGGCATCCGTGATGTTCACAGCCTTGTAATCATCAGGAGCGAACCTCTTCTGACGGAGATTGTTGAGCGCATTGAGCGAGAGTTGGAGATGGTCTGTGCTGCCTGTTGTCTTGTAAAGCATAGCCTCAGCCTCCATATAGTTGAGGTAAGCCTCTGACAGACGCATACTTCTGCCGAACACTCCAGTGCCTCCTGTAGGACGGTAAGCATTGTTTACATTGAGCTTTCCGATGGCAAGAGGAATGGTATCATTAAGCCCGAACGGCTTTCTTACGATGTAACGGTCGTATCGGAGGTCGGTAGGCTCGTAGGAATCGAGAAGATCCTGTGAAGCCTGAAAATAGGTATGGCTGGCTGCTCCGGAACTGTTCTCCGTGGCATAGCTCTCCACCCATCCTGCCCAATCGCTTACCTGACCGTATGGCCAGATGACTTCTGGCGAACTGGCAAATGAATGATAGTTTATGTAAGTACGTGTGGTGCGACCGTTTTCTGTGGTTTCGGTTGGCACGGTGTTGAGGTCAAGGAGCTGGAACTTGGTGTTGTCCATCACCTTCTTGGCATATATTGCAGCCTCTTCCCACTTCTCCATATATAGATATGTACGCGAAAGGAGCAGCTGAACCATCGGAAGACTGGTGCGATAGTTGGTCTTCCACTGGCTTGCCACAGGCAGACGCTCGTAGAGTTTCTCTGCCTGAAGGAGGTCCTTGACTATCTGGTCGTACACTTCCCTCACCTTGTTTCTGGTCAGAAGGTTCTCCTCCACTCCACTGCGGAGCTTCAGAGGCACGCCGAGAGCATCGGGATTATAATTGTATGGCTGTCCGAAGATGTTGACAAGATTGAAATAATAGAATCCACGCAGAGCGTAAGCCTGTGCCTGGACATTGTTCATGTCATCGTCAGAGCCAGTCACCGTGCCGATATAATCGAGCACTGCATTGACACCTTTCAGCTTTCTGTAATAGGTATAGTACATATCATTGCGGGTGACACCAGCCGTCTTCATGATCTCAAACATATCAGGCTGCCAGGTATATGATGCCAGGTATATGTTCTCATCATAGTTGTCGTCAGGCTCCTGCCATGCTGCCGCAGTGACATCATCGTCCATCATGGTGAGGAAATAATTGAATCCACCCATGTCATTACGTGGGTATGCTTCACCGAGAAGTATCTCATTGAGTGAAGTGACATCCTTCGGGACAAACTCGCTCTGCGATTTCGGGTCGAGGAAATCTCCGCAACTGGTCAGTAATAATGCCGCCCCAAGGACTCCGGTTATGCTGTTGATATATTTATTCATATTGAATTTCATATTTATAAGTAGTTGTTCAAGATATTGATTTCTATATTGACCTGCTACCTTGGTTTAGAAAGAAGCACTCAGACCGAAAGAGAAAATCCTTGGCTGAATACTGTTGCCTAACTCAGGATCGAAGCCATTCCACTTCTTGCTGGCAATGACAAAGAGATTGTTCGTATTGCCGCTGACGGAGATACTTGTGGCATGGAGCTTCTGGCATATCGCTTTCGGCAGATAATAAGAGAATGACAACTGCGTGCAGCGCAGGAATGAACCGCTGACAATTCTCGCTGTGGAGTTTGACCACATGGAGTAACGGTCGGTGAAGAGTCCGTCCGGCGTGTAGAGATTGAGGATATCGACCACTGAAGTGTAGAGTCCAGGGATATTGGTGTGGGCTTCGTCGCCCGGCTGCTTCCATCTCTCGGTCAGTTCCTTTGACAGATTGCTGAGCGGACTCGGCATCTTGCCGCTGGTGAATGCAGAGTATGGGTTCGGAAGACGCTTCTTTGATCCGAGGATAAGGGCGAAACTTGCGCTCAACTGCAGGTCTTTCCAGCGCACACGAGGATTGATACCGCCGGTGAAGTAAGGTTCTGACTGTCCGGAATATACGAGGAACGTAGTAGGATCGATGGACTTGTCTTCGCTTACCTTCTCCACAGAGGCGTTGTTGAACATCGGAAGACCTGTCTCATGATCCAATCCTGTGAAGTCATAAGACCAGAAAGCGGTGAGAGGATAGCCCTTCTTGAGCGGACGGCTGCTGTTTCCTGAGATGAAATCGCGGTGGGTCAACTCGTCGGCACGTGCTGTTCGGTCGTCGGTCTCGGTCTTGTTCCAGTTCTTGGAAGCATTGAAACCGATGTTTACGGTGAGGTCCTTTGTCTTGACAGGAGTGATATTGAGGGTATATTCCAATCCATGATTGTAGATAATACCGCCATTGAGCTTGAGAGTTCCCATGCCATATTCCTCTGCCACGTCCTGCTCGATGACTGCATTGGAGCGACGTCCGTAGTATTCGAGGCTCATGGATATGCCATTGAACAGCTGCATGTCCATACCAAGGTTCCATGTGCGGGTGCGTTCCCACTTGAGATATGGATTTGGAAGGCTGGAGATAGTGGTGTAATACTCATTATATCCTGCAAGGATACCGCCGTAATGCGCTATGAGGTCAGGGCTTACTGAGTTGACCACATTACCCTGTATGCCGTAGGTAGCGCGGAGATTCAACTGATTGAGCCACTTTACATGGTCCTTGATGAACTTCTCTTCAGCGATTTTCCATGAGAGACCGAATGAATAAGTAGGGTCAAACTGCTTGTTGACATCCTGTCCGAAGCGGTTGGAAGCATCGGAACGGACGTTCATGTTGACCACGTATCTGTTCATCAGCGAGTAAGCGAACGTGCCGAAGAATGACATATAGTTTGACGTAGTATTGGTGCTGCTCCATCCACCCTCAAAGAGTTGTCTGAGAGCGCCCCATCCTATGCTCTGCGCACCTCCGATAGGAGTGACATCTTCTGGCAAAGAAGGAGATACAAGGCTCTCGCCTCGCTCTGGCACGAAGCCCCATACATTGTTTGCCTTGCCCTTGCTCTTGGATGATCTTACCTCCATACCGAGCATCATATTGAATCTATGAATGTCATTGAAGGTCTTGGAAGCCACGAGCTTATGCTGCATGTCGAGGGAAAGCATGGAGGAATTGTTGGTGGTGAGCTGTCCTCCGAACGGCAGCAGGGCAGCCTTGAAGAGGTCACTGCCAGGCTCTGCACCGCCTACAGGATAGCCACGATAGAGCATTTCGATGGTGGAAGTACGCTCTCCGAGGAAACTTTCCATGTCATTGGTGCTCTGGGAGAGTGAGCCAACCAACTGATAATTCAGCCAATCCAGCACCTTATAGTCGATATTTGCAGAGGCATTGAATGTGCTTGCCTTGTTCTTGCTGTAGCTGTTGTCCATCTCATTGAGCACGTTGTAGCCATACATATTGTTGGAACCCAATGATTTGTTGAGCTGATATGTGTAATATTGCTTGTAGAACACGCGGTCGCCGTTCTCATCATAGCAAGGCACGGCACGGCTTGTGGCAAGAGCGTATGACTGCGGACTTACGCCACGATAGCCCTTGCTGTTGCGGATGCTGCCGTTGATGCTGAATGATCCGCGGAGACGCTTGTTGAACTGGACACCGACATTCAGGCGAGTGGTAAACTGGTCCTGGTCGTTTCCCTTCTCGGTACCCTTGCTGTCCTGATAACCGAAGGAAGCATTGTAGGTGACTTTCTCGGTACCTCCCGCTATGCTGAGATTGTGGTTCTGGCTGAAAGAGTTGCGGCACAGTATCTTGAGCCAGTCAGTATTGACGGTCTCAAGACGCTCCATCTGCTTCATGAAGTCAGCCTCGGAAATCTGGTTCTTGTTAAACATATTCATCAATCCCTCGTAAGTGTAGATCTGAGGGAGAGGGTCGCCCTGATAACGGACACCTGCATCGTATGCCTCCTTACTGAACTGGATGCGCTCCTTGGAGTTCATGAAGTCGAACAACTTATACGTAGGGCGCACGCTTACGGAGAGGTTAGTGGAATAACGTATGCTCATACGCTCCGCCTGACCCTTCTTCGTGGTGATTACGATAACGCCATTGGAAGCCTTTGAGCCATAGATAGCTGTGGCAGAAGCATCCTTGAGCACGGTGATGGTCTCGATGTCCTGCGGATTGAGCCATGACACCTGACTGCCGATAAGCTCCTTCATGTCGGTGGTCATCGCCGCACTGGCATCTATAGAGATAGGGTCGTCCTGAATGACACCATCGACTACCCAGAGAGGGTCTGTGTTACCGAGGATAGTGGAGCGTCCACGGATGGAGATCTTAGGTGCCTGTCCTACCCTGCTTGAGGAATTGACAACCATCAATCCCGCAATCTTACCCTGGAGCATCTGGTCAATGGACTGGTAAGCAGGCATGAGAACGTCTTCGGCTTTCACTGTGGTAAAAGCACCGACCATATCCTTTCGTGGCAGACGACCATAACCTGTCTCCACTACTTCCACCTCGTCGAGCGTGTTTTCATCCGACTCCATGGCGATGCGCATTCCGTTGCTGTTCTCATGGAAACGGACTGATTTCTTCTTCATGCCCACGAAGTTGAAGTCGAGATAATAAGTCTTGTCGGTAGCGAAATCCGGAATGGAAATGGAGAAACGACCATTCTTGTCTGTCGTGGTTCCCAGTTTGGTCCCCCTTACCTTTACTGTAGCGCCGGGCAATGGTTCTCCCATATCATCGACCACCTGTCCTTTAGCCACTACACCCGCCTTTCGCGTCTGCATCGAGCTGTTTTTACTCTTCACATTGTTTTGCGCTGAAGCAGTCAGCGAACCCCCTATCAAAAGGGAGAGGCACAGTAACGACGCCTTCAAAACATAGGTTTTCCTTTTTGAGTTCATATTCATAACCCTTCTTTTTTTATTGTGTGTATGATATTATACAAAATGTGTTGTTATCGCTGTTTTTCTTTTACCTTTGAAAACCAATTCATGCTTTATCGTTTACAAAGGTAGTAATAATTTGTTAAGGAAACAAAACATTTCGCTGATTTTTATTAAAAAAGCTGCAATCGAGGAAAAAAATGGGGGGATTGCGGGACCAAGGACGGTCCCGAATGGAACGATTTGGAAAAAGTGTAACTTCCATTCTTCCATTCTTATTTAATAAGAGGTGGATAGGTTAGGCAACGGTTGCTTGTAAGTTACTAATGCAGAAACGCCCTTCAAGGACAAAAGCACAATCAACCCCACTGGGATATCATGCTTTTGCCCTTGTAGGGCGTTGGTGGTGTTCGTCGTTACACCCATGGCGCTGCCATGGGCTATGTGCTCATTGGGCCTTCAGCCCGCATTGCTCACAGAAATCTGGTTGTCTTGTTGACTTGTTGTCTTGTTGTCTTGTTGATTGCAAACAAACAACTAAATCACAAAACAACAAAACAACCAGACAACATTCTTCACTTGAAAGGCAAGTACCAGTTTGATGGCTCAAGGAGAGACTTGGCAGGGTTGTTGCCCTCAAGCTTCTTGGCAAACCAGCGGGAACCGTAGTTGCCACCGTAGATGCCGCTCTCGTTCTTGTGGCGCGCCATGCGCTGAAGGTCGTAGAAACGGCAACCTTCGAAGGCGAACTCCTTTGCGTATTCATCGCAGAGGATGTCTTCCATAGCGTCGATGTAAGACTCGCGGTCGGAAGCCTTGCCGTCGATATTCATCAGTTTGGCAAGCTCTGCAAGCTTCTCGCCTACTATCACGTCTGGCATATAGTGGAGGTTTGCCTGTGAACCTACTGCACTTGCCTTGGATCCTGTGACGGAAACGAGGTTCTCCACATTGGCACTGTTGAAGGAAGAGGCTCCGTGGGCATGGATGCCATAGACATTCTCGCAAGGGAACTTGCTGACATTCTCTGCATTGAGGAAGAGCAGGTCGCCCTCAAGGGCATCGTATGACTCCTGCTTGAGATATGTGTAGGCAGGAATCTTATAGACAGGCTCGCCAGCTTCATCATAGAGGGTGTCACCAGCTTCGGTCTTCTGGAGCACAGGACGCATCACGAGGTCTTTCAGATAATCGGAGATACCATTCTTGAGCACCGCGAATGCGAGATCTGGATAGCCGGCACGGTTTACTGCTTCGGCAAAGTGGAGATAGATGGTGGAGTTACGGTAGAGGATGATGTTGGCGGTCCTGTTCTTTCCGATGTACACCTTTGTGGTGTCCGTAGCATCGCGGTTGAGGATATTCTCGTCGCTTTTTCCGTCACCATAGGAGGCACGACCATCGCCACACTTCCACTGGCTTACAGTGGTAGGATAAGAAAGCGCAGTGCCATTCTTGTCAGTAGCTGACGGATAATAGTAATAGACGGCAGAATCTGTCAGACTGTAGAAAGTCTTGGATGGCGCAAGCTGTGGATTCTCCACGCGAGGGCAGTTGGAAGAAGCGTCTGTGGAATAGTAATCATAACCGAAAGCGAGCGGCACACCTGTGGTCTTGCCCTGTGTCTTGCTGACTGCCATCGGGATATAGCAGAGGGCATCCGTAGGCTTCGCCATGTTGCTGAACGCACCGGTGTAAGTCGATGCAAACATATTGTACGTTCCCATATCCACAGGCGCATTGAAAAACATACTGTTTCCTGAGTTGCGGAAAGAGCCTATCCTCTGCAGAGGGACATTGTTCTCCGTCAGATACTTGGCATATTTCTTCGCTGCATTGAGATACTGCGCATCCTCCAGATACATCTCGCCGAGGATTACATCCACCGGAACGAAGAGGGATGAAGGGCTGATGTTCTTGGTCTGTCCCCAGTTTGTCTTGCCCACGCCATAGGTGTCTCGTCCGAAGTTTGGCACCTGTACGTGCATTGCGCTGAATTTCTCCAGTTCAGGAGCCAGCTCTTCCACAATGCCCTTGATGTTCTTCTTAGGGAAATTGTCTTCCTGAATCTCGGAAATCTGCGTGATAGGCTTAGTGAAGAATGGGATTCCCTCGCTTGCATTTCCGCAGTAGGTGCGGCAAAGCTGGAGATAAGCCCATGCGCGCCATGCTGCCACGGCTGCATACTCATTGATAGTGACGTTGGTAGCGCCGGTATAGAGCGTCGTGTCACGGTGGGCAAGGTAATAGTTGCAGTTGTTTATCACCTTATAATATACGTAGGCACTGTCGTATGCGTTGGCAGTGGAGGCTGAATAGTCAGCGAGTTGCTTGAGATTGGTATTGGCATAGGTGGTAGGAGACACGAGTTCACCGCGCATCTCACCCACGAAGAAATACTGGTCAGCAGCCTGCTGCATTGCCTGGGCGATGCCGAGGGCATAGAATACAGAGTCTGTCTTCTGGTTGAGCGCGGGATCCTTGATCATGCTGTCGTTATCGACACTGAGCATATCCTGACAGGATGTAGCAGAGAGGAGTCCCAACGCTGCTATTACTGTATATATTATTTTCATTGTTGTTTTGTTGTTTTGTTGTCTTGTTGTCTTGTTGGTTGGTTGTTTTGTTGTCTTGTTGTCTTGTTGTTTGCCTTGTTTATACATTCAACAAAATCACTAAACAACAAAACAACCAGACAACATACTTACAAATTAATCTTCACACCAAGCACGAAAGCACGGCTCTGGGCGATTGTTCCGCAGTCAATGCCCTGATAGAACACGCTGTTTCCGGCGCTGAACTCAGGGTCGATGCCTGTGTATTTGGTGAGAGTGAAGACATTCTGTGCCTCACCCCATACGGAGAGACCCTGCAGCCATGACTGCCATGCCTCCGGGATGTTGATCTCGTATGTGAGACGCACATTCTTCAGACGGAGGTAAGAGCCATCCTCTATCCAGCGGTCGGAGAAGCGGTTGTTGCCCTTCGGGTCGCCGTAAGCGAGACGTGGGAGGGATGTCACCTGTCCTTCATATCTCCAATGGCTGAGTTCCTTCACCTGCTGGTTGTAGAAAGTAGAGCCGGAATTGAGGATAGAGCGCTGATAGTTATAGACATCATTGCCGAGAGAGTAATTGAATCCGAGGTCGAGAGTGAAGTTCTTGTAGTTGAGAGTGGCGAAGATGTTGCCGTAGATGTCCGGATTAGGGTCACCGAGCACCACCTTGTCGTTCTCGTCTATCACGCCGTCATTGTTCTGGTCAACGAAATGCACGTCGCCGGCCTTGAAGTATTCCTTGTTGCCGGAAGCGTCGAGCATATAGAGATAGCCGTCCTTACCTGCCTTTGCAGCCTCAGCATCAGTGGCGAAGACGTACTCATGGGTCTGGTAGCCATAGAAGAGTCCGGCAGGATTGCCCTTGGAGACGATGATATTGTTGTCGCCATAGACAGACTTCACGTAAGTGCCGTCAGAGAAATGCTTTGCTCCATCAGTGTAGCTGCGCTCAGGGAGAGCGGTCACCTCATTCTTATAGTGACCTACGCTTGCACCGATTTCAAGGTTGAGATCCTTTGCTGCGATTGGCTTGCCTGTGATGGTAGCCTCAAAACCCTTGTTCTCCAGTTTGCCGCCATTGGTCCAGTAGTTGTTGATACCTGATATAGGTGTGGAGAAATTCACAAGGGTAAGGAGGTCATTGGTCTTGTGGATGAAGTAATTGAAGTTTACTCCGACACGGTTGTTGACCATATTGGTCTGGAAACCCACGTTGAACTTGTTAGTGGTCTCCCACTTTATCTTGTCATTACCGATGTTTGTCAGCTGCACACCGATGGCATCGCCGTTGAAACGGATGGCATTGAACGATGTGAGTGCAGCATAGTTGTCGATACCATCATTGCCGCTGATGTCGAAACCGGCATTGATGCGGAGGTAATTGACCAGATTGTTCTTAGGGAACCAGTTCTCATTGGACATCACCCAGCCGAGCTGTACGCTTGGGAAGATGGCCCACTGTGTGCCGAAAGCCTTGAGAGCACCGGAAGCATTCTCACCGAAACGGCTATTGGCCTCAGCAAGGAGGGAGACAGTGGCGAAGTAACGGTTCTGGTAATCATAGTCGGCTGTGGCATACCACTGCATGTTCTTCCACACATCGTTGGCTCCACCTATGCCGGGATAGCCGGAATTGGTATCTGCAGAGACGAATGGGTTCTTGTCATTCTGCGCTGACTTGTACTGGGTAGAAGCGTCGCTGCCGTCGTAAGAGAAGAAAGTATAGCGGAAACCGAGCGTAGCATTGATGGAATGTGCGCCATACTTGTTGTTCCAGTCAGCGTGGGTGTCGCTCATCACGTTGGTCTCCTTGGCGAAGAGTGACTGTGTCTTGTTGAAGACAGTGCCGAGTCCTGCCACCTCAAATGGAGGAACGCCCTCGGTAGGACGATAGTAACGCTGTGAGTTGCGGTTGAGGTAATAGCTGAATGCCGTGGTAAGGGAGAGGCGGTCAGAGAAGGTGTACTTCGGAGCGATGTGCACATTGAAGTATGTATTCTCCACCTTGTTCTTGTTGTCACCGTTTGCCACCTGAAGGATAGCCACGGGATTGGCAAGGGAATAGCCGTAGGAATTACCATAGACAGCCTGTGAGAGTGGAGCGAACAAGTCATCGTAAGATGAGAGCAGGGAGGTAAATCCGCCCACATGCTTGTTGTACTGGTACGGAGTGCAGAGCGGTGACTTGATCAGAGAGAGGGCTGTAGGCGACGTGATGGTGGAAACACCGAGGTCGGACGCGAAACCATTGTCGAAGAGAGTGTTGTTGGTGCGTGAGAATGACATGTCAAACTTGGTCTCAAGGTTCCAGAGAATCTTGATATCAGTGTTGAAACGCACGTTCAGACGGTCGAAGTTGCTCTCCTTTATCGGGCTTTTTGAGTCGAGATAGCCTACGGAAAGGTTATACATACCTATGTCGTCACCACCCTGCACGTTGATGCTGTAGTTCTGGGTGATGGCTGTGCGATAGACTTCATCCTGCCAGTCTGTGTCATTATGATAGATAGGATAATAATAACGGTCAGGATTGTCATCGAGGAAATTGAACGTAATGTCACGGTTCTCCGGCTTGCGGAGGGCAGAGATGGTGCCGAGCATCTCGGTGGCATAAGAGCGCCACTGGCTGCCATTCATCATGCTGAACTGGCGTGGCTTGAGAGTGATGCCGGCAGAGATGTTGGCGTCAATGCGTGTAGCCATGGAATGACCGCGCTTTGTCTCGATGATTATCACGCCATTGGCACCACGCGAGCCGTAGAGGGCAGTGGCATTCTTGAGCACAGTCACATTCTCTATGTCCTCAGGAGAGATGGTGGAGAGCATATTCATCGCACGTCCGATGTGGAGAACGGTGCGGTCCTGCTGCATATCCATCTCCACTCCGTCGATGATGATGAGCGGCTGGGCATTGGCATTGAGGGAATTGAGACCACGGATGAAGAGAACTGAGCCGCCATCGATGGTGCCGGAACGCTGGATAGCACGGACATCAGCACCGAGAGCATTCTCGATATCCTCGTCGATGATGGCATTTCCGCTTCTCGCTTTGGTGGAAGCCTTGGCTGTATATTCGGTGAAGTTGCCGTACATGGTGCGGAACTTGTCGCTCAGCATTGAGATGCGGATGGTCTGCGATGAGTCATTCGCATTGATGCCCACCTGCTGCGCCATGTGGCGAGGGGCGCTGACATAGAGTGCGGAGGCAAAGTCAGGGAGCTTGATGGTAAACTTACCCTCTGCATTTGACATCGCTGTGTATTTCTCATTGCCGAGCACCTGGATGCGGGCACCTGCAAGGGGAGTCCTGGTGGCATTGTCGAAGACGATGCCTGAGACGTAAATGAGATGGTTCTTGTCCTTGACAGCGGCACGCTTTGGAGCATTGAAGCCTTCAGAACCGTCGTCAGACGTTTCGTCCTGTGCCAATGCGGATGTGCAGAGACCTACTGCAAGGCAGCATAGAGAGAGTCTGAGACTCTGCTGCTGGAGTATATTGAAAAATGTATATTTCATATCCTTTAGTCTTCTTTAGTTGCTTTGAGTTTCTCTTCGTATTCCACGAGGTCGATAGGCTTCATGATGATATTTGCAATACGTATCTGCTGGTCGTACTTCATGCGGTTTGCAGAGCCGAAGCTGGTAAGAGTGCAGTACACCTTGATGTTAGGATAAGCCTCTGTTCCTGCATAGCAGACAGGGAAAGTGACGCGTCCGAGCTTGATGGTATCCACCTTTTCAGCTCCACAGACGAATGCCGGAACCTTGACCACCTGCGCTGCAGTGGTGACGAGTTCTTCGCCATTGAAACGTCCGCGCACCTCCTTGTTGTCAGCATCGGTATAGTTGATGTCGAAACGGAGAGTGTAAGGCTTCCTCTCATAGGTATCGTCACGAAGATGCTCTATCCATCCCGGCACCACAACAGCGTAGATATCGTATGTGGTGGAGAGGACATTGCGGAGCGGGAAGTCCATTTCCGGAGCGAAAGCACTGCCCTCCGGCACATTGACACGAACATAATTGAGGTTCACCTCATCAGGCTTGTCGAAGGTACAGATGTGCTTTGGTGGATTGATAACGGTCACTCTTGACACGTTGTTACCGGCTGCTGTGACATAACGGCCTACGTTACGGGTGCGGATTTCCGGTGCGTATGTCTCCCAAGACTTGAACGGGAACTTGTTGATGATGCGTGCATGACCGTTGCTGAGCAGCCTTGTCTCCACCGTTGCCTTGTCGAGCTCTGGAAGATTTGTCAGCAGATTGCGTGCGGTGCTGTAAATAGAGTCGCCTTCAGTAAACTTCTGACCGTCAGAGAACTTGGAGTTGTACTTGGTGTTGGTCTCAGAATAGATGAGATCATTGGTGAGGAAACGTTTTGAGATGGAGTCTGTCCAGTAAGTGGCATTGTCGCTGAACTCGGAATCTGCAGGCTTTGAGGTGAGCTTGACAGACTTCTGGCCGAGCTTTATCGCCATGAAGCAGGTACCGGTGGTGTTGGCTCCGCCCTTGACACCAGAAAGTTTAGAGTCTGTAAGGTCCTGATAGACCATCTCAGGAAGATAGTTGTAATACTTCGTGATACGGTCATAAGCCTCAGTCCACGCTTCATCATTAGGGATAAGGACTGTGTAGAGTGAGTCCTCACTGGTCAGCTTGGAGCGGAGAGCGCCCTCTGTATATGTATTGCTCACGATGAGCACAGAGTCATCATACACCTGGAGGCCATTGACGATTTCGCCCTTTACGGAGTTTTTCTCGTCAAGAGTCTCGGTATGATATTTCATTATCATGTCATAAAACTTGCCTGCCTGGCCCTTCACGTCAGTGATTACCTCATATCCATTGGAACGGAAGGTGGAAGGACTGCTGACAGTATAGAGAATACCGTTGGTGCTCGGGTAATTGTAGGCTGAGAGATCCGCATTTGCCACGAGTGACTGACCGTCGAAAGTCATGCTGGAAGTGTTCTTGCCATGGAACTTCAGGAGCTTCTCATTGAGCATGAATACAGTGGTATCATTGACATCAGTCTCCTGATGGGCATAGTTTGCCACCATATTCTTGACAAATTCCTTGATGATCTTTGAGTCGGAAAGGCGGAAAAGCGAATCCTTGTCAAACGAACCATTGACCGGTGCCCATACGGTATAGGTGTGGGACTCGTCGAGTATCTTGTCGTAACCCACCTTTTCGAGCACCTGTGCGAAGTCGCTGAGATTGGCATTAGCCTTGATATTCTCCCACAGGGTCTTGTCGGCAGAAGGCTCGGCTGATGCGTCTATAGCGTTATAGTCGCTGAAATCGGAGCATGAGGTGGCAGCAAGCATGCAACCCGCTACCATCATCATACCTATTTTATTTGATTTTTTCATATATTTTCTTTATTCTTTTCTGGGGTTTCCCGTTATTCTATGATAACTGTATGTATCTGAATTATCTCGGATTTTCAGGAAGACCGGCATATTGAACTTACCGGTCTGTTCCCATAAATTAGTACCAGTCCTCGGTGTAGTCCTGAGAGTTCACGATATCTACAGGCACGAGTTCGAGGAAATCGAAAGAGAAACCGAGCTGATCATATCCCGTAAGGAGGTTCTTGATGCGCAGCCAGTAGTCCTTGCTCTGGTCGAGATGGACCGTACCGAGAATCTTACGCATCATGGAAGTACCGTAACCTTCCTCGTAGCGGCAACAGTTGATGAGCGATGTGAGCATCGTTGATGGGTCTGTGACGCGGGTATAGATAGGATTTGAACGGCCCTTACCATCACCGTTACCACGGGCAAACGATGCAGGAGCACGCATATAGCCGTGGTTTCTCATCACGAGGTCGGAAGCAACGCCATAGTCGGAGAACTCAGAAGATAGCATATAACCGGTAGCATCACGGTCAGCATCAATCGTGGAGTTAGGATAACGCGCATCGAAAGGAATGCCGAGAGGCTGCATTGATGACGGGTCACTGGAGGTGCCGAGGTAATACTGCATCAATCCACCGTTTGCCATAGGAGGGAAGATGACGCGTATCTCATAGTCTCCTGTAGGAACAGCAGGGAGACGGACTGCAAAGTCGTACTCATCCCAACCGGAAATCTGGTCTGCCTGCCATGCACGCCATGCGCCTGTGCAGTACCACGCCAGCTTGGTCTTCTGGTTGTAGCTTACGAGATTGTCGAAATAATCGAGAGGCAGACGTACCATTGTGCCGTCATTGCTTGAGAGGTTGCGGGCGCCGATCTCGGCAGGAGTAGCATAACGGATATCGTTGCTTATCAGTTCGTAGAGCATCGAACCTGAGTCCATGCGCATACGCTCGTGGAGAACGTGGTTTGGAACGTCGGCATCATAGACGAGTACATCCTCGATGGTGTGGATATATCCATTGTATGCCTGGATGTCAGCAGCCTTGTTGCTGACCATCACGCCCTGCCTGATGATCTGGTGGGTCTCGTCCTTACCCATAGTACCTATCTCATCAGTCAGAGTATTGTTCTGGCGGTAACGGTTGATCCAGATGTTTGTCTGCGCTCCAGTGTTCTGATAGAGGGGCTGCCATATCTTCATGAGAGCATGAGGGAGCATTGTCTCATAGTAATCGAATGGCTCTCCACCGAAAGCATAGTTCCAGTCCTGATTGGAAGCGTTGCGGACGTAAGTCAATTTTGACTTTGTCATGCCAGCCTTGATGATATGATAGCGCATGAACATATTGACCACATTATATTTATAGGTGTAGTCATCGCCTGTGCTAATCTCATATTCATCCTTGCCAGGATAGTCATACCAGTCCTTTGCATTGGCATACCACTCGATACACTTTGCCTTGAGCGATGCGAAATCTGTGATACCATAACGTGCCAAGGTCTCGTTGGTCTCGGCAAAGACGGTATATGAAATCTTACATTCCTTCGGAACAAAGTATCTGCCGCTTGACATTCCTGAACCTGGACGACCTGATATATTGTCAAGACTGTAGGTAGCGTCCTTCTTCA
>OCLD01000152.1_pt1 | contig 17679 bp, 16 predicted proteins | sample 1495911 | NCBI WGS metagenome assembly OCLD01 (sample SAMN03418271, study PRJEB22391) | human gut metagenome | biome: human-gut; feature: organic feature; material: feces | host: Homo sapiens | place: Tanzania | collected 2013-01
AGAGCAGTTGGTAGCTCGTCGGGCTCATAACCCGGAGGCCGGAGGTTCGAGTCCTTCCCCCGCTACCAGGAAGAGGCATTGAAATAGAAATTTCAGTGCCTTTTTTGTTTCTTTTATTTTTTTCATATTTCTATAATGCTTAATTTTGTAGGTTAGGAAATTTAGGAGAGTCATTTTGCGCTCTTCAGAACCTCAAGACTGCCATTATGGACATTGACCTTCTTTCAAAAATGGTGTATGACCTGATTCTCGACAACGACAGAGTCGCGTTGCCGGGAGTGGGATGCTTTGTGGCCGAGATTGTGCCGGCGAGCTTCTCCGACAAGGGTTATACGATAAATCCTCCGTATAGGAAGCTTTATTTCAGGAGTAAGCCGGACGACGGCGAACTGCTTGTGAAACTCTACGCGAAGTCTAACGGCGTCGCGGAAGAAGATGCCAGAAGGATTCTGACAGAGTTTCTTGCGGAGATGAAGGATATACTTTTCGCCCGCAAGGTGATTGTTTTCCCGGGACTCGGGCGTCTTCGCGCCACGAGGGAGAACAATCTTTTCTTTGTCGCGGATGAGGCTCTTGACATCTATCCGGAGGGCTTCGGTCTTGAACCGCTGTCTCTGAAGACTCACAAGGAAACTGAACAGGAACTCTCAGCCACTATGGACGAGCTTGGGGACATTCTTGGCTCCGGTGCGGTGGACGAGCCGGTGGCAGGAACAGTTGAAGAACCGGCGGCTGAAGAGGAGAAAACAGAACCGGTTGCTGAGCCGGTTGAAGAACCGGCGGCTGAAGTCGTTGCAGAGCCAGTTGCAGAGCCGGTGACCGGAGATACGAGGAAAATGTCCCCTTGGAAAATCGTCCTAATAACTCTTGCCTCGCTTTTGGGTCTGGCAGCGGTTCTGTTCGGCATCTTCGTGCTGCTGGTCAACTGCTTCCCGGACTTCCTCGACTCGCTGCTCTACACGAAAGAAGAACTCTATATAATCAATTACAGGTTGTAAAGCGGAGAATCGATGTTTGAACTGATTTATCCGGTGGATCCGGCGCCCATATTGCCCTCCCTCACGGCAAACTCGCCTCGTGACGGGCGTCTTGACGGTGAGGTTTTCCCTATCGTTGAGGAGAGCGGGCTTGTGGTTGGCCGTGCTTCTCGCTCATATTGTCATGGTGGCTCACGCCTTCTGCATCCTGTGGTACATCTTCACATAATAGACCGCGAGGAGCGGATATATCTCCAGAAACGTTCGATGAAAAAGGACATCCAGCCCGGAAAATGGGACACCGCAGTCGGCGGGCATGTCGGCTATGGGGAGAGTCTTGTCGAGGCATTGCTGAGGGAATCGATGGAAGAACTGCACCTGACGCGCTTCAATCCTGTGTACATCGGAACATATCCGTATGATTCCGACAGGGAACGTGAGCTCGTCAACATATTCGCAGCTGTGGGTTCATTTGACATAAGTCCGGATCTTGACGAGGTTACGGACGGACGTTTCTGGACCATAGCTGAAATAGACGCTGCCATGGGAAAGAATGTCCTTACCCCCAACTTTGAAATGGAATTCGGAAGAATCCGGAACAAACTGCTGGCATTATTATAAGGAGATAAGTTAGGATACTTGCGAAACGTGAATAAATGGACAGAATATCGGTAATATACGAGAATGCTCTTGGAGCTGCAGACGAACTGCGCAGGATTGCCTTGGCGGTGAGAACGGAATATTTTCTTCTTTGCAACGAGAAATACCGCATCTCAGTGGTGCAGCACGCGCTTGAGCGCTTTGTGCAGATTGCGGACGCCACCGGAGCCGACATGCTCTACTCCGACTGCATCGAGAACGGGGCACGCCACCCTCTGATTGACTGTCAGATTGGCTCACTGCGAAACGACTTTGACTTCGGACCGGCGCTTTTGTTCCGCACATCTTCGTTCAGGAATGCCGTGGAATGTCAGACTGGCGAGGCAAACTACAGATATGCCGCACTTTATGATCTCCGCCTTCGCATGCGAAGCATCTTCCACATAAGGGAGTATCTATATGAATATGTCGAGGATGACTTGCGTCGAAGCGGCGAGAAGCAGTTTGACTATGTCGCCCCGTCCAACCGTGAGGTGCAGAGAGAGATGGAAAAGGCCTGCACAGCACATCTTAAACGTGTCGGGGCATGGCTTGACGGACCTCTCCCGGATGCCCCCGAACCGGACACCCTTGAACATTTTGAGAGCGCTCCTATCAGTACGGAGGCTGTTGGCCACACTCTGGAACAGACCGTATTTCCTGTTACTGCCTCTGTGATAATCCCGGTGTTCAATAGGGTCAAGACTATCGGAGATGCTGTCCGGAGTGCCCTGTCTCAGCGGTGTGACTTTGATTTCAATGTCATTGTCATCGACAATCACTCCACCGACGGCACAACCGGTCTTTTGCAAAAGCTCTCCGCGGATGACCCGCGCCTCGTTCATATAATCCCGGAAGACGGGAATCTTGGAATCGGAGGCTGTTGGAACGCAGCCATTGACAGTCCCAGCTGTGGACTCTATGCGGTCCAGCTTGACAGTGACGACATTTACTCCACTCCCGACACGCTCTCGAAAATCGTGGACGGCTTTCTCTCGCAACACTGCGCGATGCTCATTGGTTCATACACGATTACTGATTTCGACCTTAATCCCATACCTCCCGGCCTTATCGACCACCGCGAGTGGACGGATGAGAACGGGCACAACAATGCCCTGAGAATCAACGGTCTCGGTGCACCGCGTGCGTTTCGGACCGACATACTGCGACGGATTCATTTTCCAAACACGAGCTATGGTGAGGACTATGCGGTCGGACTGAAGCTTTCCGGGCAGTACCGTATCGGCAGGATTTACGAATCCCTTTATTTTTGCCGCCGCTGGAGCGGAAACTCGGACGCCGCGCTGAGCATAGAGAGGCAGAACGTCAACAACCTCTACAAGGACAGCCTTCGCACGGTGGAACTTCTCTCGCGGATTAGGCGGAATGCACGTCGCGCTCCTGCGGCAACCTTGACGGCGAAGGTACGAAGAACTGAATGAAAATGAAGGACAACAACGAAATACAGAAATTTGTCAACGATCAGCTCTCCTGCTGGCCGCTTGCCTGCGCAAACTTCAGAGCGCTCAAGAACGTAAAGACCAAGACTCTCAACATCGGAGGACTGGACGTCATCGTGCAGCACAACCCGGCGAGGATGATTTCTTCAGCGGCAAAGCTCGACAAGACTTCAGTCGCGAAGCGCCCCTGCTTCTTCTGCAACCGTTTCCCGGAACAGACTTACATCCGCTTCGAGGGACGCAAGGGCAAGAAATACGACATACTCCTCAATCCCTATCCGATTTTTCCGGATCATCTCGTGATTGCGAGCACAAGGCACTGCGACCAGTCCATCTGGAAGCGCTACATAGACATACTTGATCTTTCCAGAAAATATCAGGACTACACTTTCTTCTACAATGGTCCCCATTCCGGAGCCTCCGCACCTGACCACCACCATTTTCAGGCCGCTCCGAACGGACTTATGCCTTTGGAGAACGATGTGCGGAGGATGCTTGCACAGGTGCGGGTCTCTTCAGTGAAGGATGAGGAACCCTCATCGCCTGTTCCTGAGCTGACATATCTCACATCGGTTCAGGATGCGCAGCTCTTCCACTACAACAAGTTCGTGAACGGTGTCTTCGTCCTTCGCGCGGCGACCTCAAAATCAGCCGCAAAGATTTTCTACAGACTTCTCGACTGTGCCGACACTCCGCAAGGGGAGAGTGAACCGTTGTTTAATCTCATGTCGTGGTATGCCGACGGCGAGTATTGCTCAATCGTTGTGTTCCGCACCGCGCACCGTTCGCATCACTACTTCTCCGACGGCCCCGAACATCTTACGATGAGCCCCGGCTGTGCCGACATGGGAGGCTGCTTCATCGCCCCGGTGCCGGAGGACTTCGAGAAGCTTGACGCGAAGCTCCTCACGGAAATGCTGGATGAAGTGACCCTGAGCAAGGAGGCGCAGCGCAAGATTGTCCGTCGTCTCACACGCACGCAGCCTCATATAAGTGTAGGCATAATGTCAGCGGAACGGATTGAGTTTCAGATGTATCCTGACGGGGGAGGCACGCGCGTCGCAACCTACCGCGAGGGCAAGATTGACTATGACGGCGCTCTCTATGACGAACTTTTTTTCGAGGAACAGACCCCTTCGACGTTCTTTGCCGAGCCGACATTTGAACTTCACGACGTCACAATAGGCAAGGGATTTCACTGGGAACGCCGTGAAACACAGAAGTTTGCAGGGGCTTTGAAAATCATCGTCGAGAACAATGAACTCACGGCAATCAATGTGATCGGTGTCGAGGACTATCTTCTCAGCGTCATATCTTCCGAGATGAACCAGAACTCTCCGGAGGAGTTCCTGAAGGCCCATGCCGTGATATCCCGTTCATGGGTTATGGCTCAGCTCGCTCATCACGGGAAAATTGCCTGTGATGCCGCCGAACGGGAAAGTTTTCTGAAGTGCAGAAATATAGAGGAAGTTGTCACTTGGCTTGTGATGCACCGCCATTCCGTAGGAAATGAATCGCATGTTCCGGAAGCTCCGTCAGGTGAAACGGAATATATCCGATGGTACGACCGAAGTGATCACTGCAACTTTGATGTCTGCGCCGATGACCACTGCCAGCGCTACCAGGGACTCACCAGGGCCACCGAGACTTCTGTCCAAAAGGCCATTGACGCGACATGGGGGCAGGTCCTGACCTTCGAAGGTGAATTGTGCGACGCGCGTTTCTCGAAATGCTGCGGCGGAACTACAGAACTCTTCTCAACCTGCTGGGCGGCAGATGACAAGGCCTATCTTCCGGCATTGCCCGACACACCAGGACATCTCCCTCTCGATACAGCGAATGCCGATGGCACCATCGTCGCCCCGTTCTGCTCGCTTGCGGACAGTCCGCTTCTCGCGAGGGTCTTCAATAGCTATGATCGTGAAACCACCGACTTCTATCGTTGGACGCAGGTGTATGAACTCCGTGAACTTTCGGCTCTTGTACGCGAAAAGAGCGGTGTCGACATCGGTGAACTCACTGCCCTCGAACCTTTGGCGAAGGGGGCTTCCGGGAGGATATTCAGGCTTCGCGTGGTCGGGACAAAGAACAGTTTCATTGTCGGAAAGGAACTGGAAATAAGACGTATACTCTCCCCGTCACATCTAAGAAGTTCGGCCTTTGACGCTGAGTTTACATCCGACGGCAGGGTAATCCTCCGTGGCCTTGGCTGGGGGCACGGTGTGGGTCTGTGCCAGATCGGTGCGGCTGTCATGGCAGACAGGGGATATGGCTACAGGGCCATTCTCGAACATTATTATCCCGACACTCAGATTTCAGAATCGCTCTCGAAATGACGACAAACAGCAAGAACATATCCCCGTGGCTTTGGGTGCCAACGCTCTATTTTGCAGAGGGCATACCCTATTTCGCCGTTAACAGCATATCCGTCACGATGTTTACGAAAATGGGCGTCAGCAACGGCACGATGGCTCTCTTCACGAGCCTTCTCTATCTCCCGTGGGTGATAAAGCCGCTGTGGAGTCCCTTTGTAGACATCATTCGCACCAAACGGTGGTGGGTCATGGCGATGCAGGTGGTGATGTCGCTCTGTTTCATTGCCCTCGCCCTGTCACTGCCTTCCAATGCCGGAACGCTTGCCGCGCACCGCGCTCCTGACGGTTCTGCCTCAATCTCGATTTTCACTGTCACTCTGATAATATTCTGGATAATGGCATTCGCCAGCGCTACTCACGACATCGCAGCCGACGGATTCTACATGCTCGGTCTGACCCCGGGGGAGCAGTCCCTGTTTGTCGGCATACGCAGCACTTTTTACCGGCTGGCCTCTGTCTTTGGACAGGGCGTCCTGGTTGTGATTGCCGGTGTCCTTGAGACCCGCCTCGGCGACGTTCCAAAGTCGTGGTTCTGGACAATAGTCCTGACTGCCGCGATCTTCGCGCTTGTCACTCTGTGGCACAGTTTCGCGCTTCCACGCCCATTGTCAGACAGGTCCGTAGCGGCCAGTTCTCGCGAGTTTTCATCCGAGCATGGCGGCAATACAAAAGAAAATGGTATCGGCTTTATATTCAGAGACTTCGGCAGGACATTCGTAACGTTCTTCAAAAAGCCACGCGTCATTCCAGCCCTCGCGTTCCTGCTGCTTTACCGCCTTCCTGAGGCCTTCCTTATCAAGATGATGAACCCCTTCCTTCTCGCTCCGGCTGAGGATGGCGGCCTCGGGCTCACGACGACTCAAGTCGGTGCCGTCTATGGGACAGCCGGAGTCGTTGCCCTCACTGTGGGCGGCATACTCGGTGGAATGGCCGTAGCGAGGTGGGGACTCAAGCGCTGCCTCTGGCCTATGGCGCTCTCGCTTGCGCTTCCTTGTCTTGCATTTGTCTGGCTCAGCATCGCGCAGCCCTCGTCGATTTGGACCGTCGGAGTATTCGTGTGTCTCGATCAGTTCGGATATGGGTTCGGATTCACGGCCTACATGCTCTACATGATATATTTCTCGCAGGGTGAATTCAAGACATCTCACTACTCTCTCTGCACAGCCTTCATGGCTCTGAGTATGATGCTGCCCGGAATGGTTGCGGGCTACCTCCAGGAGGCTCTTGGCTACACCGGCTTTTTCTGGGCAGTAGGCCTCTGCTGCCTTGTAACTGTTTTTGTGACAACATTCTTGAAAATAGAACCTGAATATGGTAAGAAATAAGAATATATACGTCGTCCTCATCGCCGCATTCACCGCACTTTCATTACAAGTCCTTGTGGGACAGGAATATCCGGACTCGCTCACCGTTCCTGCGACGGATTCGCTGATTGCGGCTCCTGTTTGTACGAATGTTCATGCGCCATTGGTCCGGACAGGCATAGAGGTGCTCCGCGACCGTGGATTTGACGTTCTTCAGGGAAAACGCATAGGGCTCGTGACCAATCCGAGCGGCGTTGACAGCAAGCTCAATTCCACGATAGACATTCTCTACGGCGCAGAAGGTGTGAAACTGGTCGCTCTCTACGGCCCGGAGCACGGAGTCCGTGGAGACAAGTATGCAGGAGACAAGGTGGGGGAAGAGACGGACTTCACCACGGGGCTTCCGGTCCATTCTCTCTATGGCGCATCACGCAAACCGACTGCAAAGATGCTGGAGGGGCTTGATGCAGTAGTCTATGACATACAGGACATCGGTGTGCGCTCCTACACTTTCATCAGCACGCTTGGCCTTGTCATGGAGGCCTGCGGCGAACTCGGCATAGAGGTCATCGTGCTTGACCGTCCCAATCCTCTTGGCGGTCTCAAGGTTGAGGGTCCGCTCGTTCGTGACGGCTACCACTCGTTCATCAGCCAGTACAAGATACCTTATGTATATGGGCTCACCGTTGGAGAACTGGCCTTGATGCTCAACAGCGAGGGACTCAATTGCGGACAGCGCGGCACTCAAAAACCTGCTCGCTGCAACCTCACCGTCATTCCCATGGAGGGTTGGACACGGGATATGCTCTACATCGAGACGCGCCTCCCGTGGGTGCTTCCGTCCCCGAACATCCCTTTCTGTGACACTCCGCAGTACTATGCCTCAGCAGGAATCGCGGGCGAACTCTCTAACTTTCTGCAGATTGGCATAGGCTATACCCTTCCGTTCCAGGTCTTTGCCGCGCAGTGGATTGACCCGGCGGCTCTCAAGGCCGAACTTGACAGCTATGACCTTCCCGGCGTTGCGTTCCGTACTATAGTCTACAAGCCGTTCTCCGGCTCTCAGGCGGGAAAACTTGTCAAGGGCGTACAATATTTTTTCACTGACTATGAGAAGGCCTCCATCACAGAGGTGCAATTCCGTGTCCTTCAGGCTATTGCAAGGCTCTACCCGGACCGCCGTGCATTCGAGGCTGCAACTGCTGTCGGTGCATTCGATAAGGTCTGTGGCACAAATTATGTCAGAGAGGCTTTTGGCCGTCGCTATGAGTTTGATGACATTTCGCAATATTGGCATTCTGACGCGGAAAGATTCAGGGAAATGTCAAAGAAATATTGGCTCTACTGACAGCCGGTGGACACTATGTATAACCATGGAACATAATGCTTCGGGCATATATGTTTCCGCAAAAACTATTTTTATGAGAACATATCGTGCAGCAGTGGCGGCGATGCTCATCGCGCTGGCGGCATTCCAGACAGACGGATATGCCCAAAGCCGCCGGACATCGACATCTTCATCATCCGAAAGGCAGTCTTCCTCATCGACAAGGCAGTCTTCATCGTCCGCGAGGCGCTCGTCCTCTTCTGAAAGACAGTCATCGTCATCTGTAAGACAGTCCTCGTCAACGCCAAGGCAGTCTTCGTCGTCTGCGAGGAGTAGTTCTTCGACTTCGCGGAAAACTTCATCGTCAGACAACAGATCATCCGCGAGTCAGACATCAGTCTCAAGGCCATCATCCTCAGTGACGAACAGAAACGTTTCCACATCGCAGGACAGAAGGACCGGAACGACCTCAACAAGACAGGGCACGACGACCTCAACAAGACAGAGTGCGACGTCTTCAACACGTCAGAGCAGCTCCACGGCAAGGTCTTCATCATCAACGAGGCAGAGCGCGTCTTCATCATCGACAAGGCAGAGCGCGTCTTCATCATCGACGAGGCAGAGCGCGTCTTCATCAGCGCGACAGACTCCGACATCGGACAGGACAACTACCGTCGGACGACAGACCACAACGCGCCAGCCTGCAGCTTCATCGTCTGTAAGGAAGGCAAAATCCCTTGACGGGAACAACGGGACATCTTCTGTCCGTAATGCCACTACGTCAGAAAGATCCTCTTCCGTGCGGAACCTGCCTCCGACAAGTGCGGCTGCCCGTGCAGACGGCGACCGTCCGGGAGGCAACGTTGGCAACAATCCGCGTCCTGATGACCACCACGGCAAGCCGCAGCCTCCTCGCGATGACTTCCGCCCGCAACATCCGCGTGACCGTGGCTACATAGATTTCGACCGCAGGCCGCCTCACCGCTTCTATGACCCGCATCACGACCACTGCTTCGGCTACAGGGTTCACGCCCTTCCGGCCGGCTACTGGTACCGAGACTGGCACGGTGTCCGCTACTACTGCTACAACGACATCTACTACCGCTACATTGACGGGTGCTACATCGTTTGCCGTCCGCCTTTCGGCACTTCGCTGGCCGCTGCAATCGTGGCCGACGCGACATGGACTGCCGTTCGTATCAGCTACTACAACACGCTGAACAATACCTACGACAAGATTAACTCCAACAATGCCTACATCGCTGAGCAGAACGAACAGATTGCGCGCAACAACGCGCTTCTGGCGCAGCAGAACTCGACTCTCGCGGCCCAGGCGCAGTACATGCAGGCCCGTTCGAACGATGCCTACCAGATCGCACTTGCAATGGGGCTTGTCCAGAGCTACGCGGCTGCCGGTGCGGACTACTTCTGTCAGGACGGGGTGTTCTATCAGAATGTGAATGGCCAGTACTATGTCATTGTTCCGCCTGCCGGAGCCCTCGTGGATGCCCTGCCAGAAGACTACGATGTGTTCATCTTCAACGGTCGTGAATACTATCAGGTCGACAACACTGTCTACCGTGTGACTGTAGTCTCCGGCAAAGCCTATTTTGAGGTTTTGGGGCAGAAATATTAATCTAAACAGCTTCTGATTATTCCCCGCCTACTGTCAATGCCTTGACAAGTATGGTGGGGATGCCTACTGACACCGGCACAGACTGCTCCTTTCCGCAGGTCCAGGTGCCGTTGCTTATCTTAAGATCGTTTCCGACCATCGTGATGTCCGCGAGAGCTTCGGGACCATTTCCGATGACATTGATGTCCTTGACCGGTGCAGTCAGGCGGCCGTCCTCGATGAGGAATCCGCTGTTCACATAGAAAGTGAAGTCTCCCTCACCGATCTGCACTTGACCATTCGAGAACTCATCGACATATATTCCCTTTTTTACGGAGGCTATGATGTCCGAAGCATCACAGTCTCCGTTTTCCATGTATGTGGCCCTCATACGCGGAATCGGATTGAAGCGGAAATTCTCCCTGCGTCCGTTCCCGGTGGGGGAGACTCCGTACCAGGCGGCGCTTATGCGGTCATGAAGATAGCTTGTCAGAACACCGTCCTCGACCATGTATGTCTTCTGCCCCGGAATGCCCTCATCGTCGAATGCGCACGCCCCGCGGTTGCCGGGTATTGTCCCGTCGTCCACGATGCTGATCCCCGAGGCACAAATTCTCTGACCCATCCTGTCCGAAAAGATTGACTGCCCCTTTCGGTTGAAGTCTGCCTCAAAGGCATGTCCCATGGCTTCGTGCAGCAAAATTCCGGATGCTCCGGCGCCCATTACCACCGGCATCCTACCGCCTTTCGGACGTACAGCCTCAAAACGCGCGTCAAGATTGCGCAGCACGCCGTCCGTGAGTTCCTTCACCAAGTTCTCGGACAGCATCTCCGCACCTGCCCTGAAACTGCGCGACTCCGATTTCGTGATGTTGGTCATCTTTCCGTCAAGCCCATGTCCCGAGAACACGGCGGATACCGAAACGCTTCCCATCGGACGGGTCTCGAATGTCAGTTCCCCAAGCGAGTTGTACATCATCACCCGGCTCACGCTGTCAGAAATCTGTGCTATGACCTTCACCGTCCTTGGCTCGCGCCTGCGTAGTTCCTCCTCAATTCTCTTTAGCATATCTGCCATCTTCCGGCGGCTGCAACTTTCCCAGCTCTCTATCATTTCGTAGAGTCCGCTTCGGCACATTCTGCCTGCCGCTGCTTTTTCCAGCGTGTTCCCATACATGTCTGCACAAATGCGGCGCCCATTCTGCCTTCCGGCTCTGACGGCTTGAGAACCGCCTCCGGCCGCGCAAATTGCAGCTGCCGCCCGCACTGCCGCCTCCATATCCCGACGTTCTGTCGTCTCGCAGTAGGAATAACCCGTCCGTTCACCGCAGAGTACGCGAATCCCGGCTCCGAAATCTTCGTGGTAGCCTCCGGAAGTTACTTGCGAATCCTTCAGCAGCAGATTTGTGTAGCTGGTGCATTCAAAATAGATGTCGGCGAAATCCGCCCCGGAAGACAACGCCTCCGCCATGAGACTTTCAAGATTTGCCCTGCTCACCCCGAAAAGCTCAAGGTAATGATTTTCTTCTTTCTCCATAATATTTTATCCGGCAATGGTGCCTCCGTCCCCCTCTTCCTCCGAGAGCCTTGTTTGGCCCTCCTCGCACACTTTCTTTATCCGCTCGAATGTCGCGGCATCCCTCACGATCACTTCGCCGGTCTCCCGGAATCCCTCGGCCACGACCTTGAACGGTGGCTTGGAATTGTCCGCGAGAATCCAGCGATCGCAGATTTTCATATAATCATTGAAAAGATAGTCAAGGCCGACGTAGTAGCGCCTTATTATTGTCTCCACAGGAATGTTGTGTCCGCCTTTCTCGACCCTTGCCTTGACCCTCTCCATTGCCCTTTCCGGAGAGTCGAGCCAAAAATAGATGACTGTCACGAAATAGCCCTCCGCCTGCGCCTTGCGCACCATCTTCAGCAGTGTGCGTGTTGCCAATGTGGTCTCTATTCCGAAATCCTTCTTTTTGCGGAACAGATACTGAATCTTCATCAGCATGTACCTGCTGGCCTGAAGCGGCACTTTTTCCGGTTCGTAAGGCGACAGCCCTTTTGCGAACTCGTCTGAATTCACGAACTGTGCGCATTCGAGCATCTCAGGCAACAGCGTGTACGACGCCGTCGTCTTCCCTGAGCCGTTGCAGCCCGATACGATGTAAAGTTTTGGCATGGACATCCTGTTAATCCTCCAATAGATGCGTTTCTTCCTTCAAATGTCTCAATAAAAATATGTATCAATGAGTTACGCCATATCCGAAAAGAGCGAAGTCCCCCAGACATGGGTCGTCCGGGAATATTTCCCGAAAGCTGTCCGTAATCTCCGTTGCCGTCACGATGTCTTTCTGCCGCCGCTTCGTGAGGCCGAGCTCAGTTGCCTCGTCATAGACATGCACGTCAAGCGGAATTATCAGGTTGCGCCTGTCCGTATGTTTCCATACTCCGAGGTCCACCTTCCCGTCGTCGCGCACCAACCATCTGCGCATCATGTTTATCTTCTTGTTTGGAGCCCTGCGATCTGGTTTTTGTCCATATACCCTCACTCTGAACCCTTCGTCGTCCAGTCCCTCCAGACTCGGCGAAGCCGCCTCCCCGCATTCTGAGTACAGTTCGCGCAGCCGGGCACATATTTGAGCAAACTCGCTCCATTTCACCGTCCTGTGCAGGCTCACCTCATCATTCCGGTATTCCCCGTTCATTACATAATCGTATGGCCTCCAGTTCATTTCATCGAATGCACGTCCGCAATCCCGCACAATCATCGCCCTTCGTCCCCAGGCAAGGTGCGCCGAAATCACGGCTGCAATCTCCACGTCCGCAAGCCCGCAGTTTCCCGCCGCATAGTTTTCGGCAAAATGCCTCGGAAACGCAATCGGGTCTTCGGTGAAATATTTTCTGTCATTGTATGTCACTGCCCATTCGATGAGCATGTCCCTTGTCCTTTCGTCCATATATCCGCATTTCGTTTCGGAACGCAAATTTATTAAAAGACGCCCAAACTTGCCATCGGTTTTGCGTAATTATGCAAGTTTTTTGATATATTTGCAGAATATGAAGAATTTTAAGCTGACATTATTGACTGCAGCAGTGCGCTTTCTCGCTATGTTCCCGTTGAAGGTGCACTACTTTTGGGCAGATGTCATCGCATGGGTGCTTCGCAGCGTCGTCGGCTATAGGCGGGACGTTGTCGCGATAAATATGGGACGCTCGTTCCCTTCCACAGCATGCTATTATGATGATATAGAACGCTTTTCAAAACTCTACTACCGTCACATGGCGGAAATCATCGTTGAGGCTATATGGTTCTTCGGGGCGAATCCGAAGAAAATGATGCGCTCCTCTCTCGTCACGGTCACGAATTCGAAAGTGCTCGAAGAGGCGTGGAACTTGGCTCCTTCAGTTGTGATTCTCTACTCCCATTGCGGGAATTGGGAACTGATGGGGGGAATACCGCATTCCGCGTGCGCCGATTCTCCGGCCTTTCCGCTTCCGGAGTCAAGCCTACGTTGTGTCTACAAGAGGCTGAACAACGCTCTTTGGGACGACTTCTTCAAGGCCAGTCGCACATCTATGAGCGTCAGCGCGGATATGATGCTGGAATCAAGGCAGTTGCTGCGCTACATGCTCACGAACAGGAAAGAGCGTCTTGCCTATTTCCTTAACATTGACCAAAGCCCGTATGTCTCTGCCGTTGAGATTGGAAACTTCATGAACCAGCCGACAAAGGCTTTTCTCGGACCGGCAGAGATTGCCCACAAGCTCGGTTTTGCAGTCCTCTACATGAACTTTGAGCGCATGAGTCGCGGACATTACGACGTTTCCTTCACTCCGATTTGCATGGACGCTTCGAAAATGGAGCCGAAGGAAATCATCCGGAAGTATTATGACTGTCTCGAAGACGAGATCTACCGCCATCCGGACAACTGGCTGTGGTCTCACAAGAGGTGGAAGGACTTTTCATATTCAGACCCGCGCCTGAACCTTGAAAAGTGATTTATGAAATGCAAAATGAAAACAAAATAGTTTTGGATATGAAACGTATATTGCTCTTTATGTTTGCGGGACTCCTCGGGCTTTCCGCCGCGGCACAGTCTCCGGTTGCCCTGAAAATCAAGGTGAACGCAGTTCAGGAACGGTTCTATGCCGGCCCGTATGCTAAATATTCAGTCAAATATCTCGGGGTCGAAGCTGAACAGGCTTCTTCCGCATCGACTGTGATGACCGCCGTGAAGGTGGCTTCGGTGCCGGTCGCATCGGATGAGCTGGGATTCACTTCCGGGAAGCCGCTCAAGAAGACGGCCGATTTCTCTGCAATCCCGCTGCTCAAGGCAAATGTTGGACAGCGCAGCATCGAGCTTGCAGCGGCACGTGCTGCCGACCAGATTATGGATATACGACAGAAGCGTTACCAGATTCTCACAGGCGACACGGACATGTCCCTTTCAGGTGAGAGCCTTAAACTCACGCTTGACGAGTTTGCCCGTCAGGAGAATGAACTGCTCAAGCTGTTTCTCGGTTACACGGTCACAAACAGTATAGAAGGCGAGTTCACAGTGCTTCCGAAAGCCGGCGAGGACAGCCATCTCTATGTGGCGTTCCGCATTTCCGAGAACGGTCTCCTTCCGGCAGAGCATATTGAGGGACGGATGGTCACCCTTGAGCTGATTCCGACAAATCTTCCGGAGCCGTCGGACGAGACTGCCGCTCCTGCAAAGAAGAGGAAGAAGGCTCCGAAAGGCTTCCAATGGGAGTCCAAGACTGAATTTGTCCCGGCGGAATGCGTGCTCAAGATGCGTGACGGGGCGAATGTGCTCCTTCAAGGCAATGTCGTCATTCCTCAGCTCGGCTACGAGCGTGTATATGACGATCTCGTACCGGTGGAAAAGAAATAATTAATATATTATAGCTATGACAATAAAGGATTTGGATCCGCAGATTGTGTGGAAGAACTTTTATGAAATCACCCGTGTCCCGAGACCATCGAAGCACGAGGAAAAAATCGCAAAATATCTCTATGACTGGGGAGTAGACCATGGTTTCGAGACCATTATCGACGGCAATCCTATCGGTAACGTCATCATCCGCAAGGCAGCGACTCCGGGCTGCGAGAATATGAAGGGCGTGATTCTTCAGGGACATATGGATATGGTGCCGCAGAAGAACGCCGACACCGTGCATGATTTTGAAAAAGACCCGATTGAAACGGTAATCGACGGGGACTGGGTTCGCGCGAAGGGTACGACTCTCGGTGCAGACAACGGACTCGGCGTGGCCATGGCGCTTTCTGTGCTTGAATCCGACGACATCAAGCACGGGCCTCTCGAGGTTCTCGTGACGTTTGACGAGGAGACAGGGATGACCGGCGCGCAGGCTCTCAAGCCAGGTGTGCTCAAAGGCGAGATCCTCATCAACCTCGACTCGGAGACGGAAGGTGAGCTCTATGTCGGCTGTGCCGGAGGACTTGACGCTTCAGCGCTTGCTAAATATGCACCGGAAGAGCCTGCAAAGGACTGGAAGTGTTGGTCATTGGCCGTAAAGGGTTTCAAGGGCGGACATTCAGGGATGGATATCATCCTTTACCGCGCCAACGCTAACAAGGTTATGGCGCGGATGCTCTATGCGCTCATCACCAAGGCAGACGTGAAGCTCCTTGACCTTGAAGGGGGCACGCTCCGAAATGCGATTCCGCGTGAGGCCTTTGCTACTGTCTATATTCCTGAGAATAAGGTGGTTGAGGCGAAGCGTGTTGCCGAGGAGACTTTTGCGGCAATCAAGGCCGAGTATGCGACGACCGACCCTGACGCGCAGATGGTCTTTGAACCATACAAATGTGAGGAAGGGGAGTGCTGTGACCACAGCGAGTGTCTTTATGTTCCTGAGGAGGACGCGCTCCGTTTCATTCGTACAATTCTTGCCTGCCCTGATGGCGTGGAGAGGATGAGCAGCGACATTCCGGGACTTGTGGAGACTTCCAACAACCTGGCTGTCGTCAAGATAGAGAAGGGCGAGTTCGCGCTCAAGACCCTTATGAGGAGCTCCGTCGATTCTGCGAAGGAGGCTCTTGCCGAAAAGTTCGACGCGGTGTTCAAACTCGCGGGGATTTCCACGGAATTCACCGGAGGCTATTCCGGATGGGCTCCAAACCCTTCATCTGCGATTCTCGCCACTATGAAGAAGGTCTATCATGAACTCTATGGTAAGGAACCGGCAGTGATGGCAATCCATGCCGGACTTGAGTGCGGCATTCTCAGCGGCGCCTACCCACACTGGGACATGGTCTCATTCGGACCGACCCTCCTCAGTCCGCATTCTCCTGACGAGCGGGCGAACATCCCGTCTGTGGTCAAGGCTTGGGATTTCCTCAAGGCTGTGCTTGCAGCGATACCTGAGAAATAATAACAAAAAACGAAATAAATATGTTTAAAGGACATCCAAAGGGGCTGCTGGCAGCAGCCCTGAGCAACATGGGTGAGCGTTTCGGCTACTACATAATGAACGCCGTTCTCGTTCTCTTCCTCTGCTCGAAGTTCGGCCTCGGTGAAAGCGCCGCCGGCAGCATCTATTCCGTGTTCTATGCCGGAATCTACATCTTGAGCCTTGTCGGAGGTATCATTGCCGACAAGACTCAGAACTACAAGGGTACAATCCGCACCGGACTCATAGTCATGGCTTCCGGTTATGTGCTCCTATCCATTCCTGTGCTTGCCACTTCCGGCAACATAACCTGGCTTCTTCCTCTGACCTGCTTTGCGCTGTTTCTCATCGCGTTCGGCAACGGCCTCTTCAAAGGTAACCTTCAGGCTATCGTCGGACAGATGTACGACAACTTTGAGGCAGAAGCGGCAAAGAAAGGCCCCGAGGCACTTGCCGAGGCCAAGTCGAAGCGTGATTCCGGCTTCCAGATTTTTTATGTATTCATAAATATCGGTGGTCTCATCGCCCCGTTCGTCGCTCCGCTTCTGCGTGAGTGGTGGTTGAATGCCAACGATCTTGTGTACAATGCGCAGCTTCCTGCCCTCTGCCATCAGTTCCTCAGTGACTCTTCGGCCATGAGCGCACAGGCTCTCGACAACCTCAACTCCCTCATGACCTCCGCCGGCGGAAGCGTATCCGATATGGCAGTTTCATGCGAGAAGTATCTGAAGGTATTCAACGAGGGCATCCACTACTCGTTCATAGCGTCAGTTGCCGCGATGCTCATTTCCCTTGTGATTTTCATCTGTTCGCAGAAGACTTTCCCTACTCCATCGAAGAAGGAAGCCGTGAAGGGCGTGGAATACACCGCAGAGGAAAAGGCCGCAATGGCGAAGGAAATCAAACAGAGGATGTACGCCCTCTTTGCCGTTCTCGGAATAGTCATTTTCTTCTGGTTCTCGTTCCATCAGAACGGAATGTCGCTCTCTTTCTTTGCCCGTGACTTCGTGGACTCGTCCGCTGTCGCGCCTGAGGTATGGCAGGCCATAAACCCGTTCTTCATCTTCGGTCCAAGGAAGAGAAGTATGGCGATATTCTCGTTCCTTACAAAAAAAGGCAAGGCTGTCTCCACCCCGAAGAAAATCGGCATAGGCATGGGAATCGCATCTATCGCGTTCATTTTCCTTATGGTGTTCTCCATGGTTCACGGATATCCGTCAGCAACGGACTACAAGGCTCTTCCGATTGACGAGCAGATGGCTGGGAAGGCTCACTGGTGGGTTCTCATCGTGACATATTTCTTCCTCACCGTTGCCGAACTCTTTATTTCTCCGCTCGGACTCTCATTCGTTTCCAAAGTGGCTCCTAAGAGTATGCTCGGTCTTTGCCAGGGACTCTGGCTTGGTGCTACTGCCGTCGGTAACCTGCTTCTCTTCCTTGGACCGAAGATGTATAACGCATGGCCTATTTGGCAGTGCTGGGCGGTGTTCGCTTGCGTTTGCCTTATCTCTATGGGTGTGATGTTTGGGATGGTTAAGTGGCTCGAACGCGTTACCAAATAGGGCGGG
>OCLD01000153.1_pt1 | contig 17646 bp, 12 predicted proteins | sample 1495911 | NCBI WGS metagenome assembly OCLD01 (sample SAMN03418271, study PRJEB22391) | human gut metagenome | biome: human-gut; feature: organic feature; material: feces | host: Homo sapiens | place: Tanzania | collected 2013-01
AATTACCTATAAACCAAGTGTCAATATAATTATATAGTTTCCCGATTCCTACATCCATCATTTTGTCAGATTTTCTGCATTTTTTGTCATATTTTTTCATTTTATCCTTTATTTACCATCTACTTCCTCATATATAAATAAGTGCAGATGTTTTCACCAACATCTACACTTATCCAATCCCAGCCTTAACGCTATCATTCTGTCAGCAATGAATGCCCTTTCTATCTGAGCCAGTTTTTTGTTTAATTCTTCGGCTTGTCTGTTATCTCTCACAGCAGCTTTCATCTGCTGTTTCAACTGTTTCTTTTATTCTGTTCTCCACCCCTTCTTCATATTCATCAACCAAAGCAACATTGCTGCTCTCCTAACCGATCTCCTTTAAACGGCCTGCTAAGTCTGCGCCATCCGATACCAGTTTCCATCCTTTAAAATGTCCATCATTTTTTCTTCATATCTTTTCACTGCTGCCGTCTGAATGGAATCAGGCACCACATAATCGTTACCCACTTCTTTTATTTTTCCATTTACCAGTTCACAATGTGTCCCGTTGATTACAAACTCCTGGCTTGTATCTACTCCCTATGAAGCCAGAAATTCTAAAATATAATTGGTATATGCGTCCGTCATTCATCACAAATCATAATGTTCATAGTTTCATTCCTCAGTCATTATTAATATCGAAGATATTTTTTCTATTCAATAGTCGGATTCACCAAACGACTATTTTCAGCACAGAATGACCATTACTTCTATAAAAAAAGCACTGCATCCCAAATCCTTTGAGATACAATGCTTCCCTACGTTTTTTATATTGTCATTTTAGTATGATTCCTTTACTGTACAGGCTTCCCTGCGTTTCTTATTTTCTATTTTACAGCTTACCGCCAAATACCGGGAAGAAACCATACTCGCCATAGTCCTTGATTTTTTCCAGATGCTTGAGAATTTCCATATCTTCCTCTGCTATTACAAAATCAACAGCCGCGTTGGTCTTCATGTGCTCCGGATTTGCAGTCTTCGGCAGAACAATCATTCCAAGCTGGATGTCAAAACGGATGCACAACTGTGGAATCGTGACTCCATACTTTTCAGCCATATCAGCGATTGCCCTGTTTTTAAGTGCTTCACCGTGAGCAACAGGAGAATATGCTTCCATTACTATGCCCTTCTTCTGGCAATAATCAATCAATTCCAGTGGTGAATTAGAAATGTGGCAAAGCACCTGATTAACCATCGGCTTAATTTCTGCCGTTTCCCACAGACTTTCCAAATCTTCCTGTAGGAAATTGGATACACCGATGGCACGAAGCTTTCCGGCCTTGTAAGCATCCTCCAGTGCTCTCCATGCTGCGCGATTGCCCTCCACGTAACGATCTTCACTCTGGTTTACCTTGTCCCAGGGCTGCGGGCTGTGAATGATCATCATATCAAGATAATCCAGCCCCATGTCCGCAATGGTTTTGTCAATGCTTGCCGCTGCTTCCTCATAAGTCTTATATTCTGCAGCAACCTTTGATGTAACAAAAAGCTGCTCTCTCGGCACACCACAGGTACAGATCCCTTCACCCACACCGCGTTCGTTGCCATAAGCCTGTGCAGTGTCCACATGACGATATCCGAACTGCATAGCAGTCTTTACGGCATCAGATACCTTGTCATCATCAATAAACCACGTGCCAAGGGCCAGCACCGGAATTTCTACTCCATTACTTAATTTTTTCGTTTCCTGAAACATATCTCATTCCTCCCCGTTTTCCTGTCTTGAAGCACACCATTTCATGTGCTACACATACCATAGTACATAAACCTGACTTTAGGTCAAGATATTTTTGAAATTCCTCTGAAATTAGGGGAAAACAGAACTTTGGCGGCTATACCAAACAAGGGAAAGCAATAAATGCTTTCCCTTGCAGAAATAAATATATTGTTGCCTAATTCCTCTTTTCGGCGATAGCAGCCTGCGCTGCTGCCAGTCTTGCGATCGGCACACGGAACGGTGAACAGGATACATAATCCAGACCAATCTTGTGGCAGAATTCTACGGAAGAAGGATCTCCACCGTGCTCGCCACAGATACCGATATGGAGATTCGGGTTCGCCGGTCTGCCAAGCTGGATCGCCATTTCCATCAGCTTACCAACACCAATCTGGTCAAGCTTGATGAACGGATCATATTCAAAGATCTTGGTGTCATAGTATCCACCTAAGAACTTGCTCGCATCATCACGGGAGAATCCATAGGTCATCTGTGTTAAGTCATTCGTACCGAAGCAGAAGAAATCTGCATCCTTCGCAATCGCATCTGCGGTAAGTGCTGCACGCGGAATCTCAATCATCGTACCTACCTCGTACTCCATGGTAATTCCTGCTGCCTTGATTTCTGCATCTGCGGTTTCTACAACGATCTTCTTAACGAAGTCAAATTCCTTTACATCACCAACAAGCGGAATCATGATTTCCGGCTTCAGATTCCAGTCCGGATGCTCTTTCTTAACCTCGATTGCCGCACGGATCACAGCCTTGGTCTGCATCTTGGCAATTTCCGGATAAGTAACTGCCAGACGGCATCCTCTGTGTCCCATCATCGGGTTGAATTCATGTAAGCTGTCGATCATGGCCTTGATTTCATTAACGCTCTTATTCTTCGCCTTTGCAAGCTTCTCAATATCTGCTTCCTCCGTCGGAACGAATTCATGAAGCGGGGGATCTAAGAAACGGATAGTTACCGGATTTCCTTCGAGTGCCTCATAAAGTTCCTTGAAGTCTCCCTGCTGATAAGGAAGAATCTTTTCGAGTGCAACTTCTCTTTCTTCTACGGTATCGGAACAGATCATCTCACGGAATGCGGCAATACGGTCTTCTTCGAAGAACATATGCTCCGTACGGCATAGTCCGATTCCTTCTGCGCCAAGTTCTCTTGCTCTTCTTGCATCACGAGGCGTATCGGCATTGGTACGAACCTTTAACCTGCGGTATTTGTCTGCCCATGCCATAACTCGTCCGAACTCTCCGGCGATCTTTGCATCTACGGTCTTAATCTGTCCATCATAAATATTTCCTGTTGTACCATCAATGGAAAGGTAATCTCCTTCGTGGAATTCCTTGCCGCCTAAAGTAAAGGTCTTATTGGCTTCATCCATCACAATGTCACCACAACCGGAAACACAACAGGTTCCCATACCACGGGCAACAACGGCTGCATGGCTTGTCATACCGCCACGTACCGTAAGGATACCCTGGGATACCTTCATACCGGTAATGTCTTCGGGAGAGGTTTCAAGACGAACCAGAACAACCTTCTCACCCCTGCCGGCCCAGTTTTCTGCATCTTCTGCGGAGAAAACAATCTTACCGCATGCAGCGCCGGGAGATGCGCCAAGTCCCTTTCCAACTGGGGTAGCTGCCTTTAATGCAGCCGCATCGAACTGCGGATGCAATAAGGTATCCAGGTTACGGGGATCGATCATGGCAACGGCCTCTTCCTCTGTTCTCATACCTTCATCTACAAGATCACAGGCAATCTTAAGTGCAGCCTGTGCGGTTCTCTTACCATTACGTGTCTGCAGCATATAAAGCTTTCCATGCTCTACGGTAAATTCCATATCCTGCATGTCTCTGTAATGCTTCTCTAAGGTCTGGCATACTTCGGTAAACTGCTTGAATGCTTCCGGAAACTTCTGCTCCATCTCCGCAATCTTCATCGGAGTACGGACACCTGCTACAACGTCCTCGCCCTGTGCATTCGTTAAGAATTCACCAAACAGTCCCTTCTCTCCGGTTGCAGGGTCACGGGTAAAGGCAACGCCTGTACCACAGTCATCACCCATATTACCAAATGCCATGGACTGTACATTGACTGCGGTTCCCCAGGAATACGGGATGTCGTTGTCACGACGGTAAACATTCGCACGGGGGTTGTCCCAGGAACGGAATACGGCTTTGATTGCTCCCATCAACTGTTCCTTCGGATCATCCGGGAAATCTTCACCGATCTTCTCTTTGTATTCTGCCTTAAACTGTGCTGCCAGTTCCTTAAGGTCTTCTGTCGTAAGCTCAACGTCCTGCTTCACGCCGCGCTTTTCCTTCATTTCATCAATCAGTTCTTCGAAGTACTTCTTGCCGACCTCCATAACAACGTCGGAATACATCTGGATAAATCTCCGATAGCAGTCCCATGCCCAACGGGGATTGCCGGACATCTCTGCAATGGCATTCACTACTTCCTCATTCAGACCAAGATTCAGGATAGTGTCCATCATACCCGGCATGGAAGCACGTGCTCCGGAACGGACGGATACGAGCAGCGGGTTCTTCTTATCTCCAAACTTCTTACCGGTAATCTCTTCCATCTTTCCTATGTACTCATCAATCTGTGCACGGATCTCTCCATTGATCTCGCGTCCATCTTCGTAGTATTGTGTGCAGGCCTCTGTCGTAATTGTAAATCCTTGCGGTACAGGAAGGCCGATGTTGGTCATCTCTGCAAGGTTTGCACCCTTGCCGCCGAGCAGATTTCTCATGTCAGCGCTTCCTTCCTTAAATAAGTAAACCCATTTTTCCATAATTCTCTTCTCCTTTTCCCTCAAAATTTGATGTTACCCCTAATAAATTTATTATAACATAATATCAAACACTACGCATTAAAATTCTGTTTATCTTTGATTCTGATTCTTCTTTTGATCCGGGATAAAGGAATCAAAGATAAATACATCAAAATGCTTCTTTGCTTCCTCTAATTCCTGCTGGCTTTTGATCGTCCATGCTGCCGCCATATTTCCATAAAGACCACGGCAGATTCTTCTGGATAAAACATTTGCATGCTTGTGGTTATATGCCACGAAATCCGGCTTTGTCAGGAAGTTCAGCAACAGGTTCTGCAGAATAAAGTACAGCGGTCCTTTGAATTCCCCGGTGCGTAAAAAGGCTTCCGCAAGCTGTCCGCGCACGACTTCCTTATGATGTCTGCGATACCAGAACACCGCCAGAGGATTGAAGGACTCCATGCAGTACAGTCCCTTGTATTTCCGTAAAAGGGCATCTGCCTTTTCACATACCGAAAGATCCGTAAGCTCTACCTTCAGTTCCACGATGAGAGGAACCTTTCCATCCACAAGCTTTAAAACATCTTCAAATAACGGAATCGTTTCGTTACTCTTACATAAACGGAACTTCTGCAGTTCTTCATAGGTATAGTCACATACCTTACCTTCCTGTCCGCATACCCTTTGTAACGTAAAGTCATGGAAAACTACCGGGATCTTATCCTTAGTCACCTGCACATCCAGCTCAATTCCATAGCCTGCCTCTACTGCTTTGCGAAAAGCCTCCATGGAATTTTCCGGGGCATCCGTTTCATTATCGTGTAAACCACGATGTGCATAATACACACTTAAAAACTTCTTCCGTTCCCGCCGGTTTGTAAGCCTCGGCATAATCATTAACAAATACAGAATAACAAGTACCGCCAGAATGATAACGATCACTTCTAACCAAATTAATACTGCCATTGTTTTCATTTCTTTTTTACCTGATTTCTTATGTAAATTTCTCTCCCGTCAATACAAAACCACTTTAATCATCCACGTCGAAGTGTTCCAGAACGCTTGCCTTCTTATCCGGTCTGGTATCGCCGTGATGTACCTGCATCATTGTAATAAATGCCAGAACCGAGAACACGAATGCATACGGGAACAGTGTCCGGTAGGAAACCTTCTCGAGCAGGAAGCCTGACAGAATCGGTGTCAGGATCTGTGCCGCCATGGAAAAGGTATAATAGGTTCCTGTGAACTTACCAATATCACTTCCCTTACTCATCTCAACAATCATCGGATAGGAGTTGACATTGATGGCCGCCCAGCCGATACCGATCACTGCAAAAGCCACGTTAATCAGTGCATGATACTGATTGGCAAAAATCGCTGCAAAATAGCATCCGCTCATCAGCACGATTCCGACAAGAATCGTCTTCTTTCTGCCAATCTTTCCTGCCAGATTACCGATGGGAACATAGCTCAAAATAGCTGCTATGGTCGCTACCATCAGACAGTCTGCAAAACCGCCACCCTCCAGGTGCCATACGACCTTCGTATAACGGGAAAAAGCAGTCGTTACTGCATTGTAAGCCGTAAACCACAGGAAAATGGAGGCAAGCAGAAATCCCATGCTGCGCTTTACTTCTGCAGGCATCTGATGCTTTACTGCCCCGCCGTCCTTTGCAGCTTCCTCTTCTTCGATGGTGTCCTCGGTTTCCACCTTTAATCCGGTGCTGTCTTCATAGGCTTTGATCTCTTCTGCTACCTTCGCCTTTACCTTTTTCTCGGAAATGGTAATTGCCAGAATACCCACAGAAACTGCCATCAGGGCAGCTACGCTGACAAACAGCGGCATGTAATCCGGACGTTCTCCCTTGCCGACCAGGAGCTTAATCATGATCAGCGTATAAACACCGCCTACCGCTCCCATCAGATTGATAATCGCATTTCCCTTACTGCGGAGCTTATTCGGTGTCAGATCCGGCATCAGCGCTACTGCCGGTGAGCGGTACAGTCCCATGGATACGAGAAGTGCAAACAGGGATACGATAAACAATACCATGTTGACCTTTCTGTCTGCGATCGGTAAAAGCAGCAGAAAAATCACCGCCAGCACCGTTCCCGTCACGATAAACGGCATTCTCTTTCCAAAACGGGTATCGGCCTTATCCGATAATGCTCCGAATAACGGAAGCAAAAAAATGGCAAGCACGTTATCGGCCGCCATGATGGCTCCGGTCAGTGTCTCCCCGATTCCAAATGTGTTCTGCAGGATCAGTGGAATAATGCTGTCATACATCTGCCAGAACGCACAAATGGAAAGAAAGGCCAGACCGATTAGCACAGTTCTTTTGTAATTCAGTTTCATAGTCAGGACTCCCTTACATTTTGTTTTTGCTATTAATTTTATTCTATCACAAACACTATGATCCTTCTATAGCTTATTTTCCTTGAAAATCCAACGATTTTATGTATAATAAGATTTGTATGTCCAACAATAAAATCGAGAAAACAGAGGTAAGAAAATGATTCAGGCAAATAATGTAACTTTACGAATCGGCAAGAAGGCCCTCTTTGAGGATGTAAATATCAAATTTACCGAGGGAAACTGCTATGGTCTGATCGGTGCCAACGGTGCCGGAAAGTCCACATTTTTAAAGATATTATCCGGCGCTCTGGAAACGACAAGCGGTGATGTTACCATCACTCCCGGCCAGCGTCTTTCGGTCCTTGAACAGGATCATTTCAAGTATGATGCGTATCCGGTTATGGATGTTGTTATTATGGGTAATGAACGCCTTTACCAGATTATGAAAGAAAAGGACGCCATCTATGCCAAAGAGGATTTCAGCGACGAAGACGGTATCCGTGCCAGCGAGCTTGAAGCGGAATTTGCGGAAATGGACGGCTGGGAAGCCGAAAGCAATGCCGCCATGTTATTAAACGGTCTTGGTATTGATCCTTCCTTACATTATGCAATCATGAAAGACTTAAACGGTAATGACAAGGTGAAGGTTTTACTTGCGAAAGCGCTGTTCGGCAACCCGGACATCCTGCTTCTCGACGAGCCGACCAACCACCTGGATCTCGACGCGATTGCATGGCTGGAGGAATTCCTCATTAACTTTGAGAATACCGTTATCGTCGTATCCCATGACCGTTACTTCTTAAATAAAGTATGTACCCATACCGCAGACATTGACTATGGCAAGATCCAGCTTTATGCCGGAAACTACGACTTCTGGTTTGAGTCCAGCCAGTTATTGATCAAGCAGATGAAGGAAGCCAATAAGAAGAAGGAAGAAAAGATCAAGGAATTACAGGAATTTATCTCCCGTTTCTCCGCAAACGCAAGTAAATCCAAGCAGGCAACCAGTAGAAAGCGTGCCCTTGAAAAAATCGAGCTGGATGAAATCAAACCCTCCAGCCGTAAATATCCTTATATCGACTTCCGTCCCGACCGTGAAATCGGTAATGAGGTTCTCTCTGTAGAAGGAATCTCCAAGACCATTAATGGCGAAAAGGTATTAAACAACATTTCATTTATCATGGGACATGAGGACAAGATTGCTTTCGTTGGAAGCAACGAGCTTGCAAAGACTACTCTCTTCCAGATTTTAATGGGTGAAATGGAACCTGATGAAGGTACTTATAAATGGGGTGTTACCACCTCCCAGGCATATTTCCCGAAGGATAGCACGGCTGAGTTTGATAACAACCTGACGATTGTGGACTGGCTGACCGGCTACTCTCCGGTTAAGGATGTCACCTATGTACGTGGTTTCCTTGGCAGAATGCTTTTCGCCGGTGAAGACGGTGTGAAGAAGGTAAAGGTTTTATCCGGTGGAGAAAAGGTACGTTGTCTCCTTTCCAAAATGATGATCAGCGGTGCAAACTGTCTGATTCTCGATGAGCCGACCAACCACCTGGATATGGAATCCATCACTGCCCTGAACAACGGACTGATCAAGTTCCCCGGTGTTGCACTCTTCTCCTGCCATGATCACCAGTTTGTACAGACAACGGCAAACCGTATCATGGAAATTCTCCCGGACGGAACGCTGATTGACAAGATCACCACCTACGACGAATATCTTGAAAGTGATGAAATGGCACGTAAGCGTACCGTTTATACCAAGCAGGACGGGGAAGACGAAGATTAAACTTCGTCTTCTGGTCATACCCTTGTATAAGTAAGATCGTATGCACAAGAAAGGAACAACGAATTGAAAGCAATTGATCTGCATGTACATTCTACGAAATCAGACGGAAGCTGCACCCCGGCTGAACTTGTAAATTATGCATTGGAAAAGGGCTTATCTGCATTTGCCCTGACCGATCACGATACCACAGACGGAATCTCAGAAGCGCTTGCTGCTGCAAAGGACAAGGACATCGAAGTGATTCCCGGAATTGAATTTTCCTCGGAATATGAAGGCCGCGATATCCATATCGTCGGTCTTTATATTGATTATGAAAGTGATTATTTTAAAAGACGTCTCGTGCACTTTGTCAACGGCCGTAAAATCCGCAACATCGAAATGTGCAGACGTCTGACTGAACATGGCATGCCCGTAACCTATGAGGAGCTGGAAACAGAATTTCCAGACTGTGTACTGACAAGAGCGCACTACGCAAAATATCTTTTGAAACATGGATATGTGAAGAGCGTCAAGGAAGCCTTTGACCGCTATATCGGCGATCACGGTCCCTGCTTTGTTCCCCGTAAAAAGATTACCCCCATGCGTGCAGTCGAAATTATCCTGAAGGGCGGCGGCTTTCCGATTCTGGCTCATCCCTGTCTTTATCACATGGGGAAAGACCAGTTGGACAAGCTGGTAGCTTCCTTAAAAGAGATCGGACTGATGGGAATTGAAGCCATTTATTCTACCCATACGCCTGCGGATGAACGACAGATCCGTGCTCTTGCGAAAAAATATGACCTGTGCATCAGCGGAGGCTCCGATTTCCATGGTACCGCAAAGCCCGGCCTTGATCTTGGCACCGGTTATGGGAAACTTTTTGTACCCGAAGAGGTACTGACTACCATCAAAGAGAAAAGGAATTACATGATGAATCATCCTGAACTTTATAAGAAAACCAAAATTTTATTTACCGATATGGACGGCACCCTGTTAAACCACGAAAAGCAGGTTACCGATTATACCAAAGAAGTCCTGACAAAGTGGACGGATGCCGGACACAAATTCGTTCTCTGTTCCGGCAGGGATATCAATAATATCAAATATACCCAGAATGCACTGAATCTCCATTATAAAGGCATGTATCTGATCGGTTATAACGGCGGGGAAATCTACGACTGTGAAACCGGTCAGGTACTTTACCGGATCGGACTGAAGCTTTCCCAGGTAAAATATGTGGCAAATCTTGCCGCTTCCTACGGGATTCACTTTCATACCTATTCCGAGACTCATATTGTGTCTCCGACCATGGATGAAGGACTTGCTTATTACCAGCGCTTTATCAATACCCCCACTATCATCAATCCGGACATTTTCTCCGTACTTGATGTGGAACCCTGTAAATGTCTGATCATTGAACGGAACGATACAGATAAACTGGAAGCTTTACGTCAGGAGCTTCTTCCCTGGGCTGAAAAGGAAGGCATTTCCCTTGCCTATTCCAATCCCTATTATCTGGAAGTATTTCCTTCCGCTTCCGGAAAAGGTGCTGCAGTTCGCAAGCTCTGTGAACTGCTTTCCATCAATCCGGCTTTCAGCCTTGCTGCCGGAGACGCCGAGAATGATATCTCCATGATTACAGAAGCCGGAATGGGAATTGCCATGGCGAACGCAACCGAAGCTGTCAAAAAAGCCGCCACAACCATTACCCAATACGATAATGATCATGACGGCCTCGCTCATACCATTGAAGACATGATTTAATCACTATTTATTTTTCTTCTTTTCGTCTCCGTGAAGATAAAGAAGAATCAGGCCGAGCACTGCTCCACCAATAATATTTCCAATTGTAACCGGAACCAGGTTTTTCACAAAGAATCCATAGAGATTCAAGGATGCAAGCTGATCTGCCGTGTATCCGTAGGTATCCATGGCAACCTGCACATAGTTCGCATTCTTAGAAGCAATCAGTCCGGCAGGAATATAATACATGTTGGCAACGCAGTGCTCATATCCTGCTACCACGAACAGCATAATCGTGAAGAAGCAGGCAAACAGCTTACCAACAATATCTCTTGCACACATCGCCATAAGGACGGCTGCACATACCAGAATATTACAAAGGATTCCGGAACACAGTGCCTGTCCAAAAGACATATTCACCTTTCCCATCGCTACCTTAATTGTATAGGCTCCAAGAAGTCCTGAGGAATAATTTAACTGTCCGGAAATCACATTCACAACCGCCAGTAAAATGGATCCTACAAAGTTTCCCACATATACCACAAACAGGAACTTACATAAGTCAAGGATCGTACAGGTTCCTTCCGCATTTCCCATTGCCATTAAGCAGTCCCCGGTGAACAACTCTGCACCGAGAAGAACAACCATCATCAGTCCGACCGGGAATACACATCCGGCTACCAGTCTGGAAAGACCGACATTCGTGACTGCATGTGCTGCTACATTACTTGCCGATGCGCCAAACGCAATCATCATTCCTGCTAAAATAGCACGTCCAAATACCTTGTGCGTTCTCACATTCATTTTTGTTTTGCATCCGTCAATGTACTTCTGTACATCCTCTTTTACGGAATAGTAGTTATCTGTTCCCATGTTCTCTCTCGCTTTCTTTGGTAGATTTCACATAAAAAAATAACCTCTCCCGAAGTGTGGAATAGGCTATTTTCTTGGGTTGGACTATTCTAGCCAACAGCTCGTAGGGGAATCGAACCCCTGATTCCGCCGTGAGAGGGCGGCGTCTTAACCGCTTGACCAACGGGCCATATCAGATGCGATCCGTCCGCATCGCACTTGATCATTTTATTATATATTTAAGAATAATGCAAGTACTTTTTGCAATTTTAACGAGATTTTTATGTAATTGTTTCATTTGCAGGACCTCCGGATAATTCATTGCTTATTCGGAGGCCTGCTATTTCTTTGCTTATACAATGTTACTAAATTAATTCCTATAAGTTCACATCAAGCGACTCATCTGCCTGTGATTCAGCTTTTGTTCCACCAGATACTTTTATTTCTTTTTGAACCAGGAAAAATGCACCTGCAAGCATCAGAACACCGATAACCATGAGAAGACTCTGCATAAGCCATCCAGATTTTCCGGCTAACAACGTTGCAAAGAATGTTCCTGCAAAATTGAAGCACAGATGTAACAGGATCGGCAGGAAAACCGTTCTGCACTTTCCGGCAACATATCCCAAAACAAGTCCCACTACAAAAGTATAGATACCTTGGACCAGATTCATATGTAAAATTCCAAAGAACAATGCCTGAAGTACATTTGCTATCGCAAACTTCACACCCGCACTCCGAAGAAAACGCAACGTGAGTCCACGGAAAAGAAGCTCTTCGGAAATCGGTGCCAGTATCACTGTTGCTAACAGAGAAATCCAGGTTGTTTCACCAATGCCCACCATCTCAATGAGTTCCGAATAGGCTCCCATTGCATCCGGGAAAGCCAGTGCTACGATATTTAAGAAGAAATCAATTACAAGTTGTAATCCTATCCCTGCCAGTATACACATCAATACGGTCCGCACGTTGACACAATCTTTGACCGGCCGGTTGATATTCTTCTTTTTAATCAGAATGCCATACCAGATTACAACTCCGATCAGTGTCAGAATCTGTGCCACAATAACTGCATAAATAATATACTGCATGATATAATCCGTAACTGCTGCCTGTAGCGCTGCCGAATCATTCAGGAGGTCTGTTTCTCCATTCATTGTGATACGCACAGTATAGACTACGGAACCAATCACACTGCATGCAAGCCCCGAAAGCACCTGTATCATTAACGTTGCAAGTAATGGTACAACACTTAACACATAATACCCTGCTTTTCCCTTTTGTTTTTCCATGACTGCTCCTTCACTTCTTAAACCCTGATACATTTCCCATTTTATAAGAAAATAAATTTACAGATAAACAGTACTGCAAGTACATACATTAACGGCGTGATCTTCTTTGCCTTTCCGGATACCAGATTAATTACCACATAAGAGATAACACCGGCTGCAATACCTTCGGAAATACTGTATGTAAGCGGCATAGCAATCAGTGCAAGATATGCTGGAACAGCTTCTGTATAATCATTGAAATCAATTGCTGTAACAGCAGAAATCATCAGGAAGCCTACAAATAATAATGCCGGAGCTGTTGCAAAGCTCGGAATCGTGATAAAAATCGGAGAAAGGAAAACAGCAAGCAGGAACAAAAGTCCTGTTACAACAGAAGAAAGTCCTGTTCTTCCGCCTTCTGCCACACCGGCAGAGCTTTCTACGAAGGTTGTTGTTGTAGAAGTACCAAGCACTGCACCCGCGGTCGTTGCGATCGCATCTGCAAGAAGCGCTTCTTTGATACGGGGAAGCTTGCCATCTTTGTCCAGCATGTCCGCCTTGGTTGCACATCCGATTAACGTTCCGAGTGTATCAAAGATATCAACAAAGAGGAATGCACATACAATTGCAATAAAATCAAATGCACGTAAGCTGGAGAAATCAGCCTTGAAGCACTGTCCGAAAATAGAAGAAATCGCTCCGAGGTTGAAGCTGCTCCATGCCGGAATCAGGGAATAGTATCCTGCATCCGGAGTAACCACATATAATCCGGTAAGCTGGCAGATAATACCCAGAATCCATGTTGCAAAAATACCGATCAGAATTGCCCCCTTTACCTTCTTTACATAAAGAACGGCAATAATGAAAATACCAATTACTGCTAATAATGCAGAAATACCGGAGGTATGGAAATCTGCTGTAAAATCAACAATAGAGACCAGTGTAGAATCACTGTTTACAACAATTCCCGCATTCTGAAAACCGATAAAAGCAATGAATAAACCAATGCCAACGGAAACCCCCTTCTTTAACTGAAGCGGAATTGCATTGAAGATTGCTTCACGCACATTCGTAAGGGACAATACAATGAAAATCAGCCCTTCTACGAATACGGCAAATAACGCGATCTGCCAGGAATAACCCATAGATCCGCATACGGTATATGCAAAATACGCATTTAATCCAAGTCCCGGTGCCAGTGCAAACGGATAATTGGCAAGCAGAGCCATGCACATCGTCCCAATAAAGGAAGCAAGCGCTGTTGCAATTAATACAGCCTGTGCATCCATTCCGGATGCAGATAAAATACTGGGATTTACAGCAAGAATGTATGCCATGGTCATAAAGGTGGTAATACCTGCTACAACTTCCGTGCGGACATTCGTACCATTTTCTTTCAGTTTAAAAAATTTCTCTAACATAACTATCTCCATTCATTTTGTTGTTGTGTTATCGCTTGTCCTATGTAAAACTTCAAAATTTATTTTCCTTCATAAGTAATGACAGATGCCACATCGTAATTGGCGAGCTTCGCTCTTCCATTTAAACCCGCAAGCTCCATCATAAAGATTACCTTTACAACCTCGCCGCCAAGCTGTTCAATCAGCTTAATTGCAGCCTCTACCGTACCGCCTGTCGCAATCAGGTCATCTACGAGAACAACCTTCTGTCCCGGTTTAATGGAATCCTTGTGCATCTCAATGGTTGCTGTACCGTATTCCAGATCATAGCTCTGTTCAATGGTTTCACAGGGCAGCTTGCCCTTCTTACGGATCAATACAAAAGGCTTGCCCATTGCATAAGCAATCGGTGCTCCCAGAATAAATCCACGGGACTCTGCACCTGCAATCACATCAAATTCCACTCCATCCAGTAATTTGATCATGGAATCAATCGCAAGCTTAAATCCTTCTGCATCCTGCAGTACACTCGTTACATCACGGAAAATAATTCCCGGTTCCGGAAAATCCGGAATACTGCGAACATAATCTTTCAGTTCCTTCATGTTATAACCACTCCCATTCTTTTTATTGCTTATAATTTGGTATACAAATTGCCTCCCTGCAAAAGCAGATCCCGCAATTTAGCACATATATCATTATATTTTCTCTCAAGAAAAAAGTCAAAGAGAAGTTGATTTTCAGATCTTTTCAGGAGCTGCCATATGGTTATCTCTTCCAGTAAAGAGAGACTTTCTTTTCTGCTTCCTGTTCCTCTAATAAACATCTTTCCTGTAATTCTCTGATTATTTGTTCTTTACTTGCACCTAATTTTCTGCCAAATGAGATAATGGACTTAATTGTATTTTCACGTTCTTTCTCAGCTCCAATCTCTTCCCCGAGCTTTTGACCGATCTCTTTTCCAATCTCCCTCTCATCTCTCCGGATCAGTTCCATTTCACGTTCTTCATCATATTCAAAAATGCTCATCTTGACTACCTCTGCTCTTTGCTTTAACAAAAAATCCTTCAATATCTCATGCTTGATACAGTATTCGATTGCCGTTTCCACCGCCTGTTCCAGTGGCATACTTGTGCTATTGTACCGGACCTGCTCTACATACTGGGTATACTGCTTTAGGATCGGACACTTTTCTTTCAGTTCCTCATTCATACTGGGATTAATATTCAGTATTGTTACCTTTAATTCCAACTCTGGATCTTTTGTTGGTACTTCAAATGCCTCTGATAATCTTAAGATCCGTCTCTCCGGTTTATTCCCTGTTCCATTATAGAATACCACAAAATGCGGTGTTGGTAACCTAATTAATTTCGAACTGTACAACGATTGATCTTTTACATAGACCTGTAGCAGGTCTGCTACATAAAATAAATCCCGTAAGGGCATATTCAGATTGTAAGTGGACTGATGCTCATACAGGTTCACCTCGTTCATAATCAAAAAGGAGATATCGTTCTGCATCCCCATATAGATTGCATTGTCTAACATATTAAATGTAATCTGTGAAGCATCCGTATAACTTGTCCCATTCAAAGCATTGTATAAAGACAGCGCATTTTCCGGCTCCCGGAACAACATCCTGCTTACCGTATCTTTATAATTTCTCTGTACTTTTGTTTCTTCCATTTCTCTTCCTCCCTTTGCAGAAGGATAGAAATTGATTGCTCAACGTTTATAAAACATTCATCCCGGTCATCCAAACGCATAGCTACTTTCCTTCCTCCTGCCTCTTCAATTTTTAGAATGTGATTTAAAAGCATGGATTTCAGAAAACTTCTGTTTTTGCAATTAGAATAGATACAAAACGATAGCCAACAGCTAAAGAAATGCTGATATAATCAGCGTTTCCTTCAATACTGTTCCAATTGTCTCGATCTATAATATCTTAGAAATTCATCCGTATCAGAAACGGATGATTCAGATTCGATTATTTGAAATATATGCTTTGTTCTGAATATAGCATACGGAATATTGTATGTCAATCATCAATTTATGGATTGCCTTAAATTTAGCAGAAATAATTAAGGCAGAGCATCTACTGACACTCTGCCTCCTTCTGTCTGTTTTCTTATACGCGGCTTTCCGTGTTGTGTTATACTATGGCTTCTTACAGCGCCTTAATCCGGCGTACGGCTTCCTTCGTGTTCTCATGGCTGCCGAACGCGGTCAGACGGAAGTACCCTTCTCCGCTCGGTCCAAAACCGGATCCCGGAGTTCCGACCACATTGGCTCTTTCCAGCAGATAATCGAAGAATTCCCAGCTCGTCATGCCGTTCGTGGTCTTTAACCAGATATAAGGCGCATTCACACCACCCGATACCGTAAAGCCTGCATCAGCCAGCTCTTCGCGGATATAAGCGGCATTCTTCATATAGTAAGCAACCTGCTCCTTTAACTGCTGCTTTCCTTCCAGAGAATAAACCGCTTCCCCGGCACGCTGTACAATATAAGGTGCGCCATTGTATTTCGTTCCATGTCTTCTTGCCCATAAGCCATGCAGGGCAACACCGCCACAGGTTAATTCCTTCGGAATAACGGTATATCCCAGACGCACGCCGGTAAAGCCTGCGTTCTTGGAGAAGGAATGCATCTCAATCGCACAGGTTCTTGCCCCTTCACATTCATAAATGGAATGAGGAATATCTTTTTCTGAAATATAGGCTTCATAAGCAGCATCATAAATGATAACCGATCCGGTACGGTTTGCGTAATCTACCCATTCCTGAAGCTGTGCTTTCGTAATCGTTGCGCCCGTCGGGTTATTCGGGAAGCACAGATAAATGAGGTCAGGCACTTCCTTCGGAAGCTCCGGTGCAAAGTTATTGGAGGCTACACAGGGCATGTAGATCACATTGCTCCAGGTTTCGGACTTCGGATCGTACTCGCCGGTTCTTCCTGCCATCACGTTCGTATCCACGTAAACCGGATATACGGGATCACACACTGCAATCTTCGCATCCGCACTGAAAATCTCCTGAATATTACCACAGTCACATTTTGCTCCATCGGAAACAAAAATTTCATCCGCATAAATCTCACAGCCATGATCCTGATAATCGTTCTTTGCAATCGCATCCCTTAAAAATTCATATCCGAGATCCGGTGCATAGCCATGAAAGGTTTCAGCATTCGCCATCTCATCCACAGCCTTATGCAGTGCCGTAATAATGGCCGGGGCTAACGGCTGGGTAACATCTCCGATCCCAAGACTGATGATATTGCTGTCCGGATGTGCTTCTGCATAAGCCTTACGCTTCTTTCCAATCGTGGAAAACAGATAGCTTCCGGGAAGCTTTAAATAGTTTTCATTCACACGTGTCATCGCTTTTACCTCTTTTATTTATTTTTGAGCAGCAGTACCATCTGCGCTGTTTCAAACAGATTCCTGCCACTTTGCATACTGGTTCTTAATAAGTATTTGTGTGCTTCATCCTCAGATATATGATTACTCTTCATCAGAAGATCCTTTGCCTGCTGGATCATTGCACGTTCCTCCGGACTTCGCTGACGCGGCTGTTCCCGCCGTTTTCTCCTTCGTCTTGCTGCATCCTCCTCCATGAAATGAATGGTCTGGATCAGCTCCTGTACCTTGAGCGGCGTTTCCATATGCGTCACCTCGGCAGAATCCACGCCTGTTGCGAAGTCA
>OCLD01000154.1_pt1 | contig 17616 bp, 10 predicted proteins | sample 1495911 | NCBI WGS metagenome assembly OCLD01 (sample SAMN03418271, study PRJEB22391) | human gut metagenome | biome: human-gut; feature: organic feature; material: feces | host: Homo sapiens | place: Tanzania | collected 2013-01
CTATGGGTGAATTTCTGGCAGGTGTTACCTACTATTGTGTTCTTGATGTTTTCTAACTCTCTTTCCCGAAACTTGGCCATATTTTATGTCGAAATATTTTAATTGCAAGTTTCTTAATTTATCTACAAGCTCTTGTTCACTTGTTCCATCATTTTCTTTATTTCTATCATCAAGATATTGATGACAGGCCATACGGACATCCATCGCTATAGGTGATTTCGTGTCAGGAAAATCTGTAGTTAGCTCAGATATTGTAAGGCGTGTTATAAATTCTACAATGCTGTTTGTAGGCCAATACGTCATCGCATTAACCTTGGCCTTAATTTTGTTCACTAAATCATCATAATCCACCACAGGTAATTTTGTAGTTCTTATGATATAATTTTTGTTCTTGCCCATAAGTCTGTATTGTTATAATTTAGAATAAAGAGATTCCTTTCTTGACTGCACTACACTGCCCTTCTTCGTTAATAAACATTTCTATATCTACTCTCCGAAGAATATAACACACACCGCTGTGATTTGTATATTGTTCAACAATGCCATGCTCTTTTAGTATGGTTCGTATGACGTCGATTGGGTCTATGTTTGTTGCGTAAGGTGTGCAGCCCCCTAATGATTCCCTAATATCACCAATAGTGAAGTATTCGGCATCTTCATCATCTGCTTTTGCCATTTCCCATGTCTCAGCAAAATTATTCACGGCCATCTCGAAAACAATCGGCTCATTGCAATGAGCCATCATTTCATCCTGGCTTGTTGCTGTCCTTTGTGTGGATAATGATACATTCTTAGTTTTGTTCATTGTGTACTGTGAGTTATTATGTACAATACAAAAGTATAAAAAATCAACAACAAGACAAAATATTAGTTCAGAAATATAATATAAGTTTAAATATATAATGTAAAATAGTATAATAACGATAATTATATTTGCATGATATAATATTTATAATTAAATTTGCATTAAAATAAAATCGAAACACGTCTTGAAAAATAAAATGACATTAAATGAAAAATACGGAGAAGATGTTACTAAACTTCATTCCAAGGGTCTTACGCATCAAAATATTGCTAATACTTTAGGAATATCAATCTCCACTGTTAGGTATCTAATAAGTTTGAACAAAATGTATATTCATAATAGATTTTGGACAAAAGAAGAAGATGATATTCTTCTTGATTATCTTAAGGGAACACCAACCTGTAATTTCTCTGAGATAGCAGACAAACTTGGAAAGACCAGAACACAGGTGTATAGCCGTACTAATCGTCTGCGCAAAAAAATGGGGATAAACACATTCTACAAAAAGCAGAAACAATAGGACAAGTATTTGTGTTGAGGAAATAATAATGCTTAATTTGAATGGCACAGGAATGGTAATTAAGTGTGATCATGAATTATAATAATGGTATAATAATAAATGCCCACAACGACGGCTGTCATAAAGAGTTGAAACTCTATGATAACACAAGCGAAATGCTTATACGTAAGCAGTCTGCTATTTTATTATGTGGCTGTCAATTATTATCCTGCTTTTTGGTCTCGGATGTCATAGACACTATGATGGTTGATGCTATGGCCAGATATTCCAGGGAACCTTGGTATAAGAGAGGTATTAAACACGACTTCAAAGAAGCTCGTTGCAAGTTGAAGACTAATATTAGAACATATTACGACACTTCTATTAAATATAGAGATACAGCTTTTGACATGAGTGATGACTTGTATGATAAATTTAAGAAAGATGGAAATAGGTGTTGCTATGGATTTGCATCGTTTGCATTGTATGAATGGTGATGCTACATCTTTATCTACGATGATATGTATAGATTCAATGTTTTGTCTTAATCAGATTATTTACGATGCAATCATAGAAAAATTCTCCAAGATGATTAACGCTCATTATGAGAGGATATTTAGATTCATTCGTCAAGACGATGCTTTATATTGGTGGAGGCGAGCTATGGATAAGTATGTGAGTGTCTTCTGTGAAGACGACGTTTATAGCAAGAAACTTGATAATCTTGCTACAGGCATAAATGTTGTTGCATGTACTATCAATGAAATGGTTTCTTCCATGTCGGGGATGACAGAGTTCTCAGAGAAAGATAAAGAACGTATAATTCAAGTTTACAACAAACTTCATCTAAGATAAAATATGTCAAAGTTAAGAAATTATATGGTTGAGAGCAGTAAGCCTCTCGCCTTGTTCTATAGTTTTAAAGAAGCTGTGCAATACTATAAGGCTTGCGTCAAGGAAGAAAAGAGTGAAGTGTCGCTCTTGCGGATGCGGTTCAAAAAAGTTGATAACATTTTGTACCCAGAGCATGAGATAATTCTTCGTTCTGTTAAGCAGCAAATTTGACAAAAGAAGCATTAGCCGACGATTGTTGAAACAGATGTTTGTAAGTGTGTGGGTTTATAAAACACTCATTTACTTTATTCTCGGTGGCGTAATGGATGGCTTAAGGTTCTGCTGCGAGTTTAATAGCTGCTCGCCCATCTTTTGAACATTTTCTTTTGTTACAACTACATAGTAATAATAATGTGTTCATAGAAGACAGTTCGTGCGTGAGCATAGACTGTCTTATAATAAAAAATAATAGATGGCAGTAGAATGTGTAGTGTGTAAGTAAAATTTTCTTTTAAGAATACAAACATAATAAATATGGCAAAGACTTCAAATACAAGAATCACACGCAAACAAGCAGCAACTATTCTTGGTGTGACTCCTACAAGTATTAGCAACTATTTAAAGAATGGTGTACTCACAGGTGAGGTAAGTCATGGGCATCTCTTCTTTGATGAAGAAGAGGTTAAAAAATATGCTCGGAGTTTTAAAACGATCCATTTCAATGAGATGCGTCTGGTCGAGCAACTTTCACAACTCCAGGAAAGTAACATCAAGGCCAACAAACGGTTGGGAGATATAAAACAATTCTTCGTGATGGATGGTAAAGGGCAGTCGTTAAAGAATATTATACGCTTTATTGATGTGATTAATTGTAATCCCGCAGTAAAGGTTAATTTATCCAAACAAGAACAGAAATTGCTCTCTACTTACTTGCTTAATGGTATGTTAAGCGTTTCTCCTCTTAGCAAACGGTATAACATCACAATGGAGAAATGCCGTCAGATGATAATCAAAGCTTTATATAAAATCCCGTATATGTGTGAACAGATGCGGTTTGTCCTTAGTGAAAATATTACTCTTAGGAGTCAAGTAAGTGCCTTAACTGTACGTAATGAAGAGTTGGAAGTCATCCTTAAAGAATATGAGACAATTCATAAAGAAGAAGCTTTAATTAAGAATATTCGCATACCCGACATACTTGACAAGAATATTTCAAGTTTCAATTTGAGCACTCGCACAAAACGAGCATTGGAAAGTTGTAAAATTATCACAGTGAGAGATTTGCTTATTGGTATAAGCGATTGCAAGGATTTACTTAAAATTCGCAACTTTGGCAAGCGTTGTCTGACTGAGGTAAGTGCATTTGTAGAGAATAATGGTCTATGCTTCAAACAGCAAAATGAAAGCATGGGACACTTCTTTGTCCGTCTTTGTTCCACAAGAGAATCCATTGAATCCCATTCTCCTTCCCCAATTTAAATTCTTGTTACAGGATTATCCTTTTCATCCTCGGTTTTCCCCACAGACTGAGGATGAGTCAACAACACCACGTTAGATAAATTAAATCTAAATTTAATCAATCTAAAATAATAGAATCTAAATATTGCGAATTTAGATTCTATTATTTTAGATTCTTAAAGGTTCGATTTACTTGTCAACCTTACTAAAGTCTTTCTCTCTTGTGTTGTCAAACTGTTCAGTTGGCCACGCATTTCTATAGTGAGAGATCCATTCATATACAGCATTATGAACAATGTCCTCTACCGTAGGTTTTATTATGCCATTATCTTCAAGATACTCCTTGATGGAATTGAGCAGTCTTTTTTCTCCTTTTGTAAAATGTATGCTTACCTGCATTGGCCTTATCTTGGCTATGGAATCGGCTTTGGCTTTAGATTTTCGTTCTGGTTCATCAGGTGCAGAATGTAACGTGTGGTTAATGTTTTGTTCCGCTATGTCTTTTTGTGTGGGTGTTGGCTTTATTTGTTCTGTGCCTGTTTTTGTTTCTTCATATTCTGCTTCTACCCTTCTCTTTTCGTAGTCATTTTGGATTTTCATTCTTGCTATAGCTTCTTCTTTTTCAACCATAGCCATTCTCTCTGACAGAGAAGGTGCTTGATTTAGCATGTTTCTTTTTGTTAGTGCCATGATGTATTCTTATTAAATATTGTTAGTTTTAATTTATGTGAGAATATAAATTGAAGCAATTAAAATGTAAACAATCTAAATTGTCATAATCTAATAAAAAGTCTTAATTATTACCCTGTTCACTGCTCTCTGTTTTCGGCTCTAATGCTTCTATGATTTCTTTTGCCATTTTCTGATAATCTAATGCAGCATCGCAGTATCGAGCATACTCAAAGATTGTCTTATGAAATCTTTGGGATTCTGCGACTTTTGCGCATTTGCTTATTTTAGTGGCGAATGTATGATTTGGAAATACGCTTTCAATTTCCTTGACGTTATGATTGACAAGTCTCACATTCTTTTCATGCCTTGTAAATACGATGCCAAGCAATTCGATTTTGTCATTGAGTATCTTCTTAACCTGCGCGAGGTAATCACTTAAATGAGCCATTCCTTCAGTGGCGTATGCTCCACCGTCTACTGGAATGATCACGTAATCAGCAGCGCACATGGCATTGTCATTGATTATGGTTCGGTTTGGGGGGCAGTCTATTAGTATGTAATCATACGATTTCTCTACATCCTTTAATAAAGTGTAGAGGATATATTCTCTCCTCATGCGGCTGGTAAGTATTTCTGCGGCTTTACTCATCGTTGATGATGAAGGCACAAAGTCTATGCCTGTATGGTGATGATACACAGGTATTGGCAATTGGTATGTCTCATCCATAATGGCATCATAGAGGGTGTTGCCGTCTCCCTCTTTAAAATCGAGTGTTTTAGAAGTGTCGCATTGTGCGTCTACATCAACCAAGAGAACTTTCTTCCCTGCTTGTACCAGAGCGGCTGAAAGGTTGATGGCGGTGGTAGTCTTACCTACTCCACCTTTGAAGTTGAGGATTGCAATTTTGTTAGCCATCTTAGTTTGATTTTAATTTGATTATTAGTTTGATTTTTTTAATAAGATCGTGAGGTCTTTTCAGTGTTGTTGCTTCAAAACGCCAGTCGGCTAAATGTTTCTGGCGATTGTTTTAATCACTGCAAAGTTAAGCTGATAATCTAATTATACAGCATGTTGTTTGTGCAAATGTGAAAACAGTCTTATATTTTTTAGTTTAACATGGGTTGGCATAGGATTTTTGTAATGTCTACATATCAAATCTAAATTTTTAAAATACAGATGCACTAAATCAAGATTATAGGAATCTAAATTTATACAATCTAATAATATGGTTGGCTTTTCATGCTTTCTCTCAATATATGTATTGAGAGAAAGTCGAAATAGGGTAGGGCGTGTTTTTTGAGAATGTAGTACTTTTGTTTGTGAAATGTTGTGAAAGGATGACAATGCAGATTGAGAATTATTAAAAATGAGTACATCTATAATAGACGCATTGGTGCGCTCAGTGTGTGCCGAGTGTGGTGTTAAGCCTTCCTTGCTATGGTCTTCGCATAAAGAAGTTTATGTTGATGCTCGTTGTGTGGTGTGCACTTTGTTAAGCGAGTTGGGCATGACAGATATGGAAATAAGTATGGTGGGTAACATCACAAGGCAGGGTGTAAATAAACTGCGCAATAGTTTCTATTATAAACACAAGTTGCGTTGGTCTGTAAGGGCGGCATACAAGCGCGGAAGGGAAATTATAAAACATATTTAGATTGAGAGAATGTAGATGTTAGAATTGTAATAATCTAAATAATTAAAATCTAAATTGCAATAATATAAATTATATAATAGATCATAAAGGTTATTATTTCTAAGTATTTGATTTGAGAGAATGAAAACATTGTAAGTCATCTATTTCTATGTATGCGGTGTGATGGGAAGGAATGTTAGCAAATGTGTTTTCTCTGGCTTACAAGGGATACTTGATTTTCATAACGCTAAACATAGCGTAGGGCGAGATGTTTGGTTCTCGCCCTACGCTACGTTTGTTCAGATGTCATTTCTGCTTGCAGTTGTGCTGAATTTTACTCAACACCGTTTTTTGCCTTCCATCTATTATATCGTGCTTGTCTTTTGTCAAGTTCAACGATGTCGAGTGCAGCCCTCACGCCATTGCGACTAAGGTCTCCCAGTACCTCAATAAGGTTCTGCACAGTTTCTTCCGACAGTCCTGTCGTATATCCATCTTGTGTGCCTTGCATTCCTGTTCTTGAGACACCTACAGTCATGCCGCCAGTATCTGTTATGGTTTTGTTGCTATCATACGGATAACTGCCCGCGGCAAACGTAGGCATACCCTTTGCCATGTTGATTTTGCCTTGCGCTTGTATCAATCCTAAAACGCTCAGTTGTTTGGTGATGTAACTATAGTCGATGGATAATTGGGGATCCTTGCCATTGGCGATGCTAATGATACTATTGTATAAGTTTGGATAGTAGTTTACAAGTTTAGCGGTAGTTTCACCATCTACCACCAGTTCTGGCTTCTTCTCGGAGAAGATGCCGAAGTGCTCTCCTTTCCTTATTCCTGTAGTGAGATTCCTGCCATCAAAGATTGCATTATAGTCCATCCCATCGTTGCCATGAACATTGTAACTCTTCCCTTTTATGTACGATAAGTCGGAGTCATTTCCAAATGACACTCCACCGTTCATGCCTCCCATGCCTGTATTCTTGTCTTTGTGGTAACGGCCACTGGCATAGGTCAGCATACCTGTGGACAGTTTGCCAGCACTTGATGCTCCTGTGATAGAGGATATTTTCGACTGGCTCTTGGATATGGAGTTTGTTACCATGCCGAGCATTAAGGCAAACATAGCCGTGATGCCAGCTACCAACGCCGCTCCTTTGATAGGCCCAAGTTTTGCGAAAGCCTTGCCTATAGATGATGATTGATCTGCTGCTTGTTGAGCTGTGTACTCTTGCAACATAGCACTCAACGTGGCATTAGTCACCTGTCCTACAACTCCAAGCATTGCTTGTTGTGCTCTCTGATGTGTTGTCAGGTTTTTGTTGGTTACAGCTTGGTAGACTATTCCATACATGTTAGCAGCTTGCATCATGGCCTGTGCTGTGTCGGTAGCCGACTTTTTACGTTCTTTGTCACCCTCCTTCTGAAGCTTTGTCAGCTTGGATTGGTTTTCTTTCTGCGCCTTGATCAATTCCTCTTGGTCTGCATTAGAGAAGCCGATGCGTGGCGTGTCGAGTAGGGGAGGAGCCGCCTGTGCCATGCTGGATGCATTGTCATAGGGCTGCTCTTGTATGTCAACATTCTCTCTGTTGGTCAGAGTACTTCCCTCTTGAGAGAAAGGCATTGGACTCATGCTTCCTTCGTAAGGAACGAGAGTAGCATCATGCCCCATGGAAATGTTGTAAGCATTGACTCCATTCTTGCGGCGTGCTTCTCCGCTGTGATCCACTTGCACTTTCTTACCGCCTCTAATAGCGTATGGAATTTCATATTGGTGGTACACAATGTCTGAAGCCTTCTCTACGGTGTCGGCCTTTCTGAGTGCTTTGAGCATTGGGGCAAATTGCCGACTCTTCATCTCCTTAATGAGGAAGGTTGTCTGCTCTTCCAGTGACGTTCCCTTGATGTCATGTCCCATCATTTGTCTGAACGACTTTTGGCGAGGCGAGAGCCATTGTGCTATGCCATACGCAGTACTATGAGGATTCTTTGCTGAAGGATTCAATCCACTTTCATGCTCTAAGTTACCCAATACTCCGTATGCTTGCACACCAGTCAGCCCAAGTTCTTTCGTCAGTCGTTCTGTGATGTACTTTCTCTTGGCAATTCTGCTCCATGAAGAAGAGCTTATTGCTGCACCTTTGCCTGTAGCATCCGCCAGATCGCTTGCTCTGTCCGTTCTGATTCTCATCATCCATTCATTCAGTCCATCTGTCAGACTGGCCATGCTTATAGTTAGGCTGTTGAGTGCAGAAGTATTCTCGTTTAGGCCATCTGTATGCATAGTGACATCCATGATGCCGTCAGCCTCCATCGACTCATGTATGACCTTCTGCGCATCGGTGAAGAGTTTGGCGCGCTCATTGAGTATTCGTGACAGAGTTTCGTTATATTCCTCTTGCTGCTTCTGCTGTATCATCAATCCTGCCGCCTGTGCCTCGGCCTCTACGTCGGCTATTTCTTCTGCTCTCTCTTTGGCAAGGTTCTTCTGCACCTGATGCATGATGACATTATTTATGTCTTGTGATAGCTTCTCACCAAAATCGTGGAAGAACTTCTCCAGAGCTTCTGCCCTGTCGTTCATGGCCGCTATGCGTTTCTCTTCTTCTAACTGCTCCTGTTGATTGAGCCACTTAACTTCATAGTCACCACTCTTCTTCAGGATAATCATTCTTTGGCGTGCTGTGTCACTCACCAGTCCGAGAGTCTTCTTTGCGTTAAGTTCTGCTATTTCCCAATTCTTACTGTCGGCCTCGTTGCTGCCAGCTGCTACCATCGACTTACTCAACTCGTCGAAGATGGCACGCCATTGGTTGATGCCTGTGATGCGCTGATTGAGAAGTTCGTGCTCCTTGGCTATAAGGGTATTGTTGGCTTCGACATTCTTCTCTTTTGCGGCCTTTACTATTTCCTCATTGGCTACGCGGTACGAACTAAGCTCAAACTCCACTCTTTTGAGTTTCTCAATCCTTGCTTTGTAGTCGTTGTCGGTTTCGCCCTCAGTCTGTGGGGCGGACAGTTTGTCGCGCACATCGTCCAGTTCCTGCACTATACCAGAATATATAGACAGTTTAGCGTTGAGGTCGTCTCTCGACATGAGCAGTTCTTGCCTTGCCACTCTAATATCGGCCACGGCTTTATGCACACCAGTGTCGAGACCCATACCTCCGATAATATCTTCCGTCTTTGCGTTGTTCTTCAGCTTTTCCAACAATTCCTGTTGTTTGTGATAGTAAGATACACCGTCTTTGGTCATGCGGTTGTAGAAGTATTGACGAGTCTTTAGAGAGCGTTCATATACATCTCCCTCAGTCACGCCCATGTCCTCCAAGGCTTTTATGTAGCTGTCAAACTTCTTATACATCACCTCATACCATTGTCCGCTTTCTACTCTGTTCTCCAAGAGCTTTGCTTCCTTCTTGGCCTTCTTACGTATAGCTTCCTCATAAGAGTCATGAAGTTGCGACAGTTGGTTATACAGCAGAGTGTACTCATCTGTCATGCGGCCATGGAAACCCTCAGTGCGTGACAGCTCATCCCTGAACTCTTCCTCTGTCATTGCTGCCACCCTTGAAGAATACACCTTCAGTACTTCCATGCGTGATTGGTATTCCTCAACGCTGTGCTGTCTCATTTCCTTGAAGTCTTTTAGACCGAACAGCAGGTGCAGTTTGTCAGCTTGCTTCTCGAAAGTGTCAAGCACTTTTTCAAGAGGCTTGCCTTCAATGAGAGCGTTCTCAAATTCATCTTGATATGTTCTCCACATCTTCATTGCCTCCACTTTGTCTTCAGAGCTTTTCAACTTAATGTCATCCATCAATCCATCGCCCATCTGATGCAGTAACTTGCGTGTGTTGGCCAAAGCGGTCTTCCATGTGCTTGTGCTGAAGGCGTCATCACCTCTGCCAAAGATGATTTTTATCCATTCATCTGTCATCTCGCCTGTGGTCTCATCGAAGAGGTTCTTGTAACCTTTCTCAAACATGTTCCTCAGTTTATCTCGCTGTGTTTTGTGTTCGATAGAATTGGCATCAATACGATGTTTAAACTCTTCTTCCGATAATTTGCCGTCGGCACGTTGCTCTTCTATGCGGAGCTTTTGAGTCACAAAGTAGTTGTCCAGTTCCTTGATAAGTGCCTCGTACTTCTTTTTGGCTTCATTAAGTTCTTTTTCACCTGAACTTTTGTCCACATGTCCTTCGTCATTAAGTCCGATGGAGTGCAGATAGTCCTTAATGGCACGTACTTGTTTTACAATAAATTCTCTTGCTTCTTCAGAACTGCTCATATTCCGAAGAGTGTTCACTTGATTTTCATCGAATATATCTCTGACGCCATCAGCATCCCAGTCCATATTGTCTGTCATCTTTCGTTGGAACTCATCCATGCCTTTCCACATGTCAACCAAAGTTTCTGGCCTATAACCCTTAAAACCCTTATTTCCATTTTCTGTACCCCAGAATTGAGTCTTTCGGTACACATTCAATCGTTTCTGTATGCCTCCCTGCAAATTGGCTATAGTCTCCAATGCCGTGTTGTATGCCGTATCTCCGATAGTGTTGCTCTTGAAGTCTTTTGCCAAACTTTTTTTCAGCGATACCAAACTGTTGTTTAGATTCTCCAACCTGTCAGTGTCAATCTTCGATACATCAATGGAGGCGAGCCTTTGTAGCATTGTTGGCAATTCCTTCGCCTCTTTGTCTACAATCTCATCCTTCGTCTTTTTCTTCTGTATCTTCTGTGTCTTGAAGGCTTTTTTAGATGGAACAATAGAAAGGTTCTTGTCATCGGCAGGTAGGAAGGGGGCACTCCATGCTGTTGGTTCGGTAGTTCCTTTGCCATTAAGTTGTGAGGCTACTTCATCCTTGCTCTCGCCCAGAGCCTGGCGTATAAGGGCTACAGACAGTGCTTCGTTTGATTTTCTGTCCAGCTCCTGTGTTTTTTTCTGTTTTCTTTTGAAATCAGCATCGATGCTTGCGAGTGCTTGTTTGCGGTTATAGAAATCTTCAATTAATTGTTTAACATTTCTTTCGAATGGATGCCAAGTCCAGGCATGATTTGGCAATATCTCACGAATGTATTGCCACAGTTCTCTATAGAGTATCTTCCAGTTTTTTCTATCGTTGCCCGGAACAAGATCCCCTTTTTCTACTCTATCTTGTATAACAGCCATAAACTTTCCAAAAATTTCTCCAGAATTTTCTGGAAAGTGAGCTTGTAGGTTTGCCAGTAAGTCTGTGGCGTCTGTATCTATCTCGTCATCATATAAATTATAGATAGCCTCTTTTTGCCTCTGATAGGTGCGAGCATCAGCCTCTGATCTCAGGGCGTTAGCCACCTTGTAGTGTGCCAGTGCTACCAGTTCTGCTGAGTCGGCATCCTTTAGTTCAAAACCGATGTATGATGAGTAGCTGCTGTTAAACTCCTGCACCATCTGGTGATGGTTTTGAGTGGCTTCTGCGGCCTCGTCATGAGCCTTAACCACCTCGCCTACTGCATCAGTTTCACTTTTAGTAGTGTCTGTAATGTCTTTCTGTGTTGCGTCCAGAGCTTCCTGTGCGGCTCTATTCTTGTCGATGTCAGTTGCTGTTTTCTTGTGAGCCTCTTGCAATTGCTTTTCTGCACGCACAGCCTTTTCCTTTGTTTTAATGGACTGTTGCAGACTCTCTGATGCATCATCTAAAGATTGCTTTGCCCTGCGGTATTTATCTTCCTCATTATGTGCTATGAGCTGCGACTCCTTTTCGGCTTTCTCGGTTATGTCCTCATATTGCACCAAATAACCAATGAGCAAAGTCAGAAGAGTTACGAGGGCTATAATCCAGTTGGAAGCAGCTGCTACATCCATAGCTTTTAGCTTATTAGATAAGTTTGCAGTAGCCACAGCTGCCGCTTCGGAAGCTTTTTTTAAATTCATAGCATTTGTTATATATCTTCCAATATATGTAGTTGCTACACCTATACTCAGTCCTATCGCCTTAATAGCAGTGCCAAGGTTTTTTGTTTGCATCATAATCCATGTATCCTGCGTCACTGTTTTAAACTGGTAGATGATTTTTATCAAGCTCGCTATGGCCAGTACTATTGCAGAGATGGAGATTGTGGCACCCTTTAGATGTTCTGTGAAGTAGCGTATATTATTTACAGCACCCTTTATGTAGGTTTGCACATCTGCATTGACGAATATCTCATTGAAATTATTCTTGAGACGTTCTAACGAACCAGCAAGGTTATTGTTTGCCTTGTGAAATTCCTCGGCCATCAGTGTGCCGTCTTCGTATCCATCGGTAGCGTAACTTAGTTCTTCTCTTAACCGTCGTGTATTCTGAGCCATCAGAGAGAGTGTGTTTATAAGTTGGGCATTCTTTCGTCCTCCAAAAGCGTCAAGAATCTTATAGATGGTTTGGCTCATGCCAGCTCCGCTTTCACCTACCTTGTCAAGTATCTGTAACAGGGCCTCGAATGAGTTACCCTCGTTTATCATCTTGCGCAGTTCAGTAGCAGAGAGGTCTGTTATGTATGCAACCTGCTCTATGTTACGGCTTAACCCTACCATAAATTTGTTTATGCTTGTAGCACTTGCCTCTATCGGAGCGCCAAGCGAACTCAGTGTAGCACCTATAGCAGTCAACTGTGTTATGTCCAGTCCTGATGTCTTACCAACAGCACCTGTAGCCTGGATAAAGTCTGACACATCCTTGTACGATGCCGCACTATTATTACCCACATTAAGGATTGCGCTGCCCACACGATTCAGTTTCTCTTCTATGTCTCCTGATTCGCCAGTTATAAGATCACTAACTTTTACAAGGTTTGCTACAGCTTCTGCACCTCCAATATCTTCGCCGAGAGTACCTGTGATTTTTTCAGCAGCACTGACAAAACCTACAATGCCATCAGTTCCAGCGCGGGTATATATACCTAACTTGCCCGCTTGCTCAGCCATCTCCATTAGCTGGTCGGTGGTGTGGCGGGTGTCCAGATCCTGAAGTTTGTTGGTTAAGTCTGCTATGGCTCCTGCGTTCATCTGAGTAACTTTAGCTACGTTGGTCATCTCATCGCTCAACTGAATGTTGGCACTAAAAGCCTCTGGTAGTTTCTGGAAAAGCTGAGTGCCACCTGTAAAGATGAGGAGATTGTTGCGTAGTGATGAGATTGCATCGTCAAGCCATGAAGTCTGCTCGTGTGTATCTTCGTTGAGTTGACGCACTTCATTGTTCATACGTGTCACAGCATTCTTAGCTTCTTCGATGCTATTAGCCCATGCTTTCCAATTGTTTGTCTCCAACTCATGTCTCATGCGAGATAGGCTGTTGCGAAAGTCTTCAATGGAAAACTTGCCGTCGTTGATAGCCGTATGGACTGCCTTCTGATTCTTTTTTACTGTGCTAAGCACACGCTTGTATGTGTCCTCTGTCAGTGTGCCAAAGGTCTTTGTCTTCTCCTTTGCTTGCGCAAGCATGCCTGTAATATTCTGATAGGCCCTACTTAGTTGTTTAAGTTTGGCTGCGTCTTCCGGGTTGGCAGGGGAGAGTGTTGTCTTTAATTCTTCTAAGGATTGCTTGTAATTTTCCAAATCTTGGAAAGTGCCTTTGAAGTCGGAAATATTGAAACCTTCTTCTCCAAGTTGCAAAGCATCGGCCTGATATTGGGTAAATATCTTCTTGCCTTCCGATGCTTTCTTATTTAATTCATCCAGTCTGTTAGACAACTCCAATACCTTTTCCGATACATACTTGTAGCCATCGCCGTTAGCGGCAAGCGTATCTTTCCAAGTCTCTAATTCTTCCTTGTATGTCTTTAGTTCATTGATAGAGAGATCGAGTACATCCCTTTTATCCAAATTCATCATTGCAGATACGCCTCGGTTCTGAATCCTTTGTTTCTGGCGTTCCTCCACCATCTCCAGATTCTTTTTGTATCTTTCAATATTATCTACGTTATATGGGCTTTGTGTTAACAACAACTGTTTCCAATAGGCTGATTGCGTCTTAAGAGCATCGTCTGTCAACTCTGTTAGATTAGTAAGTTGCTCCTCCATTTGAGGTAACTTGCTCTGTGTCGCATACCTATCCATGGCATTCTTGGCACTTTGTATGTGCTGCTGAATATCGTCCATGGACTTTTCTACCACAACGCCGTTCTCTGTAAAGCTCACACTCATACCGCTTGCCGCCATACGGCTTGCATCCTCCAGCACGTTCATGGCTTTACTTACCTCTTCGGTGCTATGACTAAGAGGATTCATCGCCACATCCCATGCATGATTTATGGTCATAGCCTCTTTTAATTCACGCATCTTCTTTTGTGTGGAGTCGAGCGACTTCTGTATCTCATTCAAGGCCACATCAGTTTGCTGAATCAAGGTTATCTCGCTCTCAGGCTTGAGATATTTGCGCATATCCTCAAGTTCTCGCTTAATCTTTTCCAAATCTTCAATTGAGTAACCAGAGAAATCCTTTTGGACAAGTCTTGTAGGTTCAGACTCGTCCCATTCAAACATCCCGCCGCCAGTAAGCTCTTGCATCACAGTTTCACGTGCGTCCTTGTACTGATTTTCCCTTGCAGTCTTGATGGCTCGATCCAGTTTTTCTATGCTGCTAATGGCGAGATTACCACTGTCACGCAGTTTCTCAAGTTCGATGATTACATTATTGTAATAGCCAGTAGTCTGGCCTCTCTTCTCGGCTTGATTAAACAGTATATTAAGGTTCTTGTTGGCGTCAATCTCCTTTAGCACATCGTCCATCTTATATAGGTCGTTGACCATGCGACGAAAACCTCCCATGTCGTTGTTGGCAAACATGCGAGAAGATTCCTTGTTCATCCATGATTTGAGTTTAGAGATGTCGCTATCCGACATCTCTGTGAGAACAGTTTTGTCAATAGAGCCTTGATTTGTCTTGATGTTGGTAATCATGTCACGATACCTTGTCTCTATTGCCGTACACATTCTATTTATATCACCCTCTAAAGACTTGATAAAGCTATTGCCTGGATTGCTTGTGATAGACAAGCCTTCATGGAGCAACTTCTTGTATGATTCCATCATTGTCTCCATCTGGCTTACATTCATACCGTTTGCAGGGTTTATAGCTTCGTTTACCTGTGCTTTAGCCTTTACAGCTTTATCTATCCACTTTTCATATTCTGCCGATGTGTCCTTCGTTGATTTGGCACGCATAGCTGTCAACTCCTCGTACAGTTTTTGAAAAGACATAATTTTCTCTTCAACCTTGTCCCATTCATCAATACCACTACCTTGCGGATCTTTAATCATGTCGCGATAGCGTACCAAGTTTGTGATGAGTGTCTTCAACTCTTCGTTAGTGCCACTAAATTCAGAAACTCTTCCAGCTTGCTCAAACTGACTTTTAGAAAAGTTGTACAGAGCTGAATCCATCTTCTTTATCTCATCGCCAGTTAATTTTCCTGAATCTCTCAGTTCCGCCATCTGCTTCAACACTCCGTCATAGTACGATGACGTTTGCCCTTCCTTTGAGAGGTTGTGCTCCATTTGCATTAACAGCTGAGTGCCGCTTAAATGCTTTGTGGCATCTTGAAGTTCAATGGCATCATGAGTCAAGCGTTTGAAGATGGTTTCTCCTCTTTCAGTGCCTGCGGCGAGAGCCTTGCGCGCATACTCCTCTAAACCCTGAAGAAGTTTCTTCTGTTTGTCGGCATCCATGCTGAGAAATCTTTGGCTGTCTATAAGTCCGTCTGCATCAAGCACTTCTTTACGAAGCTCTGCGAAGTTGCGCAGAGCTTTCTTTTCTATCGTGTTGCCTATCTTGGCAATCTTTGCATCAATCTCTACAGTGTCCTGCCCAAGTTGTTTGGCTGCCAGGCTTGCTTGCTCCATCTGTTGTTTCAGACGCTTCATCTCATCGATTGTCATGGATATAGAGCCGCCATGCTCGTACATAGAGGAAAATTGGTCGAGTAGGAATGTCTGCTTCTGAGTGGCTTCTATGGCACGCAGATATTTGTCTGCCAACTTATATTGCTCATTAAGTTGTTCCCATCGCTCCTTGCTTTCAGTTGTCAGTTGGCCATCATTGTTGAAGCATTTGCGCATCTCCTCCTGCCATGTGTTCATAGCCTCCTTTATCTGATCTATACTAAAATTAGAGAAGCGACTCTCATCATTACTGTTAGACTCTGCATGATTGATTGACTCGATGACACGAGCATTCTTTTCCAGCTCATCATTGAGTGAGCGGAGCTTAGTTGCTAACTTATCCTTTTCAGCAACCAGTTCGTGATCAGCATCAATTTGTTCACGAGTGTAGGTCTTCTCTAAATCAGATAGTTCCTTTTCAGCCAGTTCCTTTGCCTTAATGCTTTCTGTTTGTTTCTCGATGAGAGCGTTCATGTATTCCTGGCTTGTCATCTCTTCGTCGAAACCCTCATACTTGGATTTGGCATTTAAGATGTCTTTCTTCTCTAACAGTAGCTGCTCCTTACGGTCTGCTTCTTCTTTATACCTTGCAGCATTTTTACCATACAGATTTTCATCGGCCTCCAATTGTTTCTTAGACTCTCGCAAAGCCTCCAGACTTTGACTAATAGAAGTCTGTTCTTCATCAAGAGACTTCTTGAGAGCCACCATCTTCTCCAAGGTTTTGATAGCTCTCTCATTAGCCTCGATCTCTTCACTACTGTTGAAACTTGTGCCCAATCCAGATTCTTTTTGTTTCTGATAGCGTTGTAGAATGAGTGTAGCCTTTTCTATGGCAGTAGTCTCCATCTCGACATCCTTAACATTCGTCGTGGGGTAATCTGTCACAGCATATCCGTCGGTTAGTTCTTTGCGTATCTCGTCAACGCTTCTTGTATCGTATACATTCTTAAATGCTTTTATATTATTCTTCGCATCAGTAAAAGCATCATATACATCTCTGCGTAGAAGAGTCTCATCATCGTAGGAGATGCCACTTGATATTTCGCTCTTGTATTTAGCTATGGCATCATTGATAACTTTCACATCTTCTCTCATTCGTTCGTTTACGAGATCTCTGAACACTTTATCCTCTTGATATGACATAGAAGTAAACATCTCCTTATATTCGGTTATGATGCCGTCTGTCATCTTAGCCAGTACAGGATCTGTCATGTCTTTGCCTTGCAGGAGTTTGTCTTTTGCTACACTTTCAGCCTTTGAGATGGAAGAATAGAAATCTTCAATATCAGAGCTGTTGAAAACTTCCCTGTTAAATTCAGGTCTCAGTTTCTTTAATTCTCTTACCAGAGACTTTACAGCTTCACCTGCAAGGTGCATTTTATCTATGTCGGCTTGTTGAACTATGTTGCCGTTTTTGTCTTTCTTTTCTGAAGCATCGTTATATGCTTTTAGATTTGTCCTCAGTGTTTCCATCTTCTCCGCAAAGATGTTTGTTCCGTCAACACTGCTTGTGACATACTTTACCCAATTGGAAGAATTTACTTTGGATGCTTGATCAAAGGATGTCAGTATTTTGGAAGACTGGTTTATTAAGTTCTTGTAAGGATCAGTCTTAGTCTTGCCTATTTCAGAAAAATCCCTTGCAATTCCTTTGAGACTGGATGAGAGTGCATCAGTAGATTCTTTGGCTTGCTTGGCAGATGTGCGTACCATTTTTAGCAAGTCCTTACCAGACAACTTGCTTGCGGCCTGATTGTTACTAATCTCGTTCGCCGTTCTTACTGTATTCTGAAGCTCCAGAATCCTGGTG